>Ga0233431_1000389_pt1 | contig 99302 bp, 100 predicted proteins | sample SI_118_April2016_FD_179867 | JGI IMG/M metagenome (GOLD analysis project Ga0233431, IMG submission 179867) | Seawater microbial communities from Saanich Inlet, British Columbia, Canada - SI_118_April2016_200_MG | ecosystem: Environmental > Aquatic > Marine > Inlet | place: Canada: British... | reverse complement strand
ATAAGATATGCTTTACCTGGTGAATTTTTAGAAGCGCATAAGAAACTTAACTTATGTACTGTTGAGCAAAATACTGAACATAGAAGACAATTACTTGAAGATATTGCTGGTATGTAAGAAACATATAAATATTAGTTATTCTAACTTTAGTTTATGATAATAACAATCTCAGGAAAGGCTGGTTCTGGTAAGAGTACAGTTGCCAAATTAGTTGCTAAGAAACTTAAGATGAAACATTTTTCTACTGGTGATTTTATGAGAGAGATTGCTAAGGAAAAAGGTATTACTTTGTTGAAACTTAGTAAATTTGCTGAGAAGGATGAAGAAGTTGACAAACTTTTGGATAAAAGGCAAACAGAATTTGGTAAAAAAGAAGATAATTTTGTAATTGATTCAAGGCTTGGTTTTCATTTTATTCCTAAATCAATAAAGATTTTTCTTAAAGCTTCTTTAGATGTACGTGCACAAAGAATATTAAAAGATAAACGTGGTTATAATGATGTTGAGAAGCTTAAACAAGAGATTATAGAGAGAGAGAATTCTGAAAATAAAAGATATAGTGATTATTATCAAATCCTTGATTATTCAGATAGTATCTATTATCATTTAGTTGTTGATACTGATAATCTAGATATTAATGATGTTGTTGATGAAATTCTTAATTTTGTTGAATCTGGACGAAAACTTTATAAATAATCAATTGTTTCTGAGTGATATATTTCTACCAGAGTTTATACGAGGTAGAGGGGAATAGAATGGCAATTAAGAAAAAAGATTTTGTTGAAGTTGAATATACTGGGAAATTAAAAGAAGATAATCTAATTTTTGATACTACTGATGAAAAATTAGCTAGAGAAAACGGAATGTATGATCAAAATGCAAGTTATGGGTCAATTGTTATTTGTATTGGTGAAGGTCAGCTTTTAGCTGGACTTGATAAGCAGATAGAAGGAAAAGAAATTGGTGAGTATGATTTTGATTTAACTCCTGAAGAAGGGTTTGGTAAAAAGGATGCGAAGCTAATACAATTAATTCCTACTTCGAAATTTAAAAAAGATAAAGTTCAACCAGTGCCTGGTATGCAAGTTAATATTGATGGTGTGGTTGCAACAATCAAATCTGTTTCTGGTGGGAGAACATTAGTTGATTTTAATCATCCTTTATCTGGAAGAGATTTAAATTATAAGATTAAGCTTAATAGGTTAGTTGAGGATAAAAAGGAAAAAATAGAATCTTATTTGAAATTACAGATTGGTTTGAAAGAAGTTAAAGTTGAGATTAAAGATGATAAAGCTGAGATTGAGTTACCTATTCCTGAAGAAGCGCAAAAAGAACTTTCAAAAAAAATTAAAGAATTGGTTGGTGTGGAATCTAAATTTGTTACGCCTCCGAAAGAAGAAAAAAAATAGGCAAATTTATATATTAGTAATACTGTCAAAACCCATATATTAAGTGGGGTGGAAAAATTGGAAAACTATAATCAACAAACAAACAATGAACAAAATAATGCTAGTTCTGAGACTAATTCGGCAGTAAATAATGAGCCAATAAGAGAACCAGCAAATGAACCTGTAATACAAACACAGTCTAATAATCAATCAACTGAAGCTGGAAATTCAGAAATTCAAATAAGTAATGCACAAGAAAGTCCTCAAATAGATAAGCCATATGAACCAAGTGGTTCAGTTGATGAAGAGCTTGAGCACCTTTTGACTAAACATAAAGCAACTATTCGTGTTGTTGGTTGTGGCGGCGGTGGAAATAATACAATTAATAGAATAACTGAAGTTGGTATTGTTGGTGCTGAATCTTTAGGTATTAATACCGATGCTCAAGATTTATTATATACAAGGGCAGACAAGAAAATCTTAGTTGGTAAGGATGTTACTAAAGGTCTTGGAGCAGGATCAAATCCAAAAATTGGTGAAGAATCTGCTAGAGAAAATGAAGGCGAGATTAAGAAAGCACTTGACGGTGCTGATATGGTCTTTATCACATGTGGTTTAGGTGGGGGTACAGGTACTGGTACAGCCCCTGTAGTTGCAGAGATTTCTAAGAAACTTGGTGCTTTAACAGTTGCTATTGTTACTTTACCGTTTGCAATGGAAGGTCAAAGAAGATATGAAAATGCTGTAAGTGGTTTAGAAAAGCTTGAACAGATTGTTGATACTTTGATAGTTATTCCAAATGATAAATTGTTAGAACTTGCACCAGATTTACCTTTACATACTGCTTTTAAAGTTGCGGATGAAATCTTAACAAATGCTGTTAAGGGAATTGCTGAGCTTGTAACAAAAGCTGGTTTAGTAAATCTAGATTTTGCTGATATTAGAGCAGTTATGAGTAATGGTGGTGTTTCACTTATTGGTGTTGGTGAAAGTGATTCAGAAAATCGTGCTGTTGAAGCTGTTGAAAAGGCAATTTCAAATCCTTTGCTTGATGTTGATATATCAGGAGCTAATGGTGCTTTAATTAATGTTGCTGGTGGACCAGATATGACTTTAGATGAAGCAAGAAAAGTTGTTGAAACAATCTCTGAAAGGCTTTCAGATAGCGCAAGAATTATATGGGGTGCGCAAATATATGAGGATTTAGCAAATACCATAAGAACAATGTTAATAGTTACAGGTGTACAGTCATCTCAAATATTTGGAATGACTAGAAAGACAACAGATAAAAAGAGGAAAGAAATTGAACAAGAGTTAGGGATAGATTTTTTGGATTAATATGAAAGATAAAATCAAACATTTGTGGGTTAAGTTTAAATCGTTTTGCTTAGAATGTAAAAGGGTTTTAACCGTAACAAAAAAACCAGACAAGGAAGAATTTATTACTATTGTAAAAGCAGCAGGTCTTGGTATGATAATCATAGGAATGGTTGGATTTATAGTTCAAATGTTAAGAACTATCTTGTTCCCATGAGGTGAATAGATTGGTAGAAGAAACAAAAGAAGAAGCAAAAATATATGGTTTAAGAGTAACTGCAAACAGAGAAGATCAAGTTATGGATTTTGTTGGATCAAATGCAAAGAGAAAAGGACTTGAAGTTTATTCTGTTATCAGACCACATGGTATGAGAGGATATATATTTATAGAAGCAGGTTCAAAAACAGATGCTGAACAAGCTGCTTTTAATGTTCCGTATGCTAGAGGCATATTGCCTAAAACAATAGATTATAGTGAGATTGAGCATATGCTTGAACAGGTTAAGAAAGAGATGAATATTCAAAAGAGTGATATTGTTGAGATTATCTCTGGACCATTCAAAAGAGAGAATGCTAAAGTTACAAGAATTGATAGACAAAAAGAAGATGTTGTTGTTGAATTATTAGAAGCTGCAGTTCCAATTCCGATTACTGTTAAGATGGATGCTGTAAAGGTAATCAGGAGAGAATCTGATGAACCAGCAGATGAAGATGCGTAAGCTTTATAAATAATCTACAGACTCTTTATAGTTAACTGGTGGCTTGCCCAGTAGATTAGACATGTCAAAAATCGAAGATTTTTGATCATCCTCAGAAATGCTTGCATTTCCGAGATTTCTTCGCGTCTAATGAAGAGCAGGTATCCAACACGTAAAGTGAGAGAAAATGGCAAAAGAAAAAATTGATGTTTTGGTTGAAGGTGGAAAAGCAACAGCTGCACCACCACTAGGCCCGGCTTTAGGTCCTTTAGGAGTTAATATTGGACAAGTAGTTGGTACTATCAATGAAAAAACTAAAGCTTTTGCTGGAATGAAAGTACCTGTTACTGTTGAAGTTGATTCTGATACTAAAGAATTTAGTATTAGTGTAGGAACACCACCTGCATCTCAATTGTTAAAGAAAGAAGCTGGTATTGAAAAAGGATCTGGAAATCCTTTAGAAGATAAAGTTGCTGATGTTTTAATTGAACAGATAATTAAAGTTGCTAAGATGAAAGAAGATAATCTTCTTGGTAAAACACTTAAAGAAAAAGTTAAAGAGATTATTGGAACATGTCAATCAATGGGTGTTTTAGTTGAAGGAAACCCTGCTCATGATACTATAGGAGAAGTTAATGCTGGAAAGTTCGATGAGGAAATTAGAACTGAAAAAACTGAACTTTCTGCTGAAGAAATGGCTAAATTAGAAGTTGAAAAGAAAAAGCTTGCTGCTGAAATAGAAGCAAAACGTGCTGAACTTGATGCTAAAGCTAAAGCAGTTATGGCAGAAATGGCTGGTAAAGAGAAATCTGCTATCAAGGCTAAGTTAAAAGAAGCTGGAATACCAGATGTTATGATTAGAGAATTATTACCTGCTGAAGTAGAAGGTGCTCCTGCTGAAGGTGGTGCACCTGGTGAAGGCGCAGCTCCTGCTGAAGGTACGGCTCCTGCTGAAGGCACAGCTCCTGCAGAAAAGAAATAATTTCTTAATTTTATTTTAATGAATTTTTATGATTTCTTAAGAATAATTTACTTAGTTCCATTACAAAGAATCCAATACTAGATACACCGATTATTTGTAACCAGTGCATTAATGTTAAAGGTACTGTACCAAATACTGGTTGTAAAACTGGCCAATAAATTACTAATCCTTGAATCATTAGTGATGATAATACACCATACATCAACCATTTGTTTGTTAATGGGTTGAGTTTATTAAATGCTTTAAAAGATCTGCTGCCTATTACAGCAAACATTTCAAACATTACTAAAGTAGTAAATGCTATTGTTCTAGCTAGGCTTAAATCTTGCTCATGATAGAGCCAAAAGAGTAATAATGTGCCTAATCCCATTAAAATTCCGAATGTTATAATCAAGTAAAGAGTATGGCTTGATATTGGTTTTTCTTTAGGATTATTTGGTGGGCGATTCATAATATCTTTTTCACTTGGTTCAAATCCAAGTCCAATTGCTGGTAAACCATCTGTAACTAAATTCATTAATAATATTTGGAGGGGTATTAAAGGTAAAGGAAAATTTAGTAAGATAGCAATAAACACAGAGAAAATTTCTCCTGAATTACAAGATAGTAAGTATCTAGTGGATTTGATTATTTTATCATAAATGTTTCTTCCTTCACTTATAGCATTTACAATGGTTGCGAAATTATCATCTACTAATATAGCTCCAGAAACTTCTTTTGCAACGTCTGTTCCTGTAATGCCCATAGCTATACCTATGTCCGCTTTTTTTAGAGCTGGTGCATCGTTTACTCCATCTCCAGTCATAGCTACAACATGACCTTTTTTTTGTAAAGCATCAACAATTCTTAATTTTTGTATTGGTAGGGCTCTTGCAATAATTCTAACATTTTCTATGTTTTTTTCAAGTTCTGAATCTGACATTTTTTCAAGGTCTGTTCCAGTTAAGACTAAGTCTCCTTTTTTTAGTAAACCTATTTGTTTAGCTACTGCTTTAGCAGTAATTGCATAGTCTCCAGTTATAACCATTACTTTTATTCCTGCTTTGTTACATTTAACAATTGATTCTTTAACTTCTGGTCTTGCTGGATCTATCATTCCAACCATACCAACAAAAATTAAATTATTTTCTGTTTTTTCTATAGAATATTTATCTTCTTTTATTTCACGAAATGCAAGAGCTAATACTCTTAATGCTTTATTTGCAAATTCATTGTTTTTGTTGAGGATGTCTTTTTTATCTTGAGCTGTTAGTTTTTTGATTTTACCATTTATAATTATCTTATTACATTTGTTAATTAATAGATCTGGTGCTCCTTTAACGTAAGCTTCTGTTTTTTTGTTTAATTTGTTATTAAAAATGACTGACATACATTTTCTGTCTGAATCAAAAGGTAATTCTTCGACAAATTTAAAATTTGAGTTAGTAAACTTACCTTTTTCAGCTAGAACTACAAGTGAGCCTTCTGTTGGGTCACCTATAATTGAGTATTTTCCTTTATTATTATTTAATTTTGCATTGTTGCAAAGTGCACCTATTCTTATAAGAAGCTCATATTTTTTAGGGTTCTGAATCTTTTTGTTTTCATAGAAATTACCTTTTGGTTCATATCCTGAACCAGAAATGTCTATTGTTTTATTATTAACAAAAATATTTGTTATTGTCATTTGATTTTTAGTAAGCGTGCCTGTTTTATCAGAACAAATAAATGTTGCAGAACCTAAACTTTCAGCTGCTGGAAGTTTTTTGATAATCATATTCTTTTTTGCTAAGGTTTTTGTTCCTAACGAGAGACCTATAGTTACTATTGCAGGAAGGGAGCTAGGTACAGCTGCAACAGCTAAACTTAATCCAAATACAATAAGTTCTCCTACTTGATTTCCTCCTCTAAAAAGTCCAGTTATAAACACAATAAAAACAAGAAATATTACTGCAAAACCAATTTGTTTTGCCATTTTCCCAAACTTTTTTTGTAAAGGTGTCCTTGTTTTTTTAGTAGTTTGTAATGATTGTGCAATTTTTCCTAGTTCACTTTTCATTCCTGTTTGTGTTACTATTGCAGTTGCTTTTCCATAAGTTACAATTGTACTCATGAATGCCATATTTTCTTGATCAGATACACCCATACTTGGTTTTAGAATATTAGTATGTTTTTTTGAAGGTACTGATTCTCCTGTAAGGGACGCTTCGTCTATTTGAAGTGAAGATGCTTCAACTATTCTTGAATCTGCTGGTACAATATCTCCGGCTTCCAATAACATAATATCTCCTGGTACAATATCTTTAGCAGGGATATTCTCTACTTTTCCTTTTCTTAATATCTTGGCAGTTGGTGCGGATATTTTCTTTAATGCTTCAATTGCTTTTTCTGCATTGTATTCTTGATAAAAACCTAAAATTGTTGATAATATTACTATAGAAAACATGGCTATTGCATCAAGATATTCTTTTAGTGATAAGCTTATTACAGTTGCTATTAATAATAATATGATTAGAAAGTCTGTGAATTGTCTAAAGAATATTTTAAACCCTGTAGCTTTCTTTTTTGTTTTTAATTCATTATTGCCATAATTAACTAAACGTTCTTCTACTTCTTTTTTAGTTAGGCCTTTTTTTGAAGTTTTAAGTTCTTTAAATACATCTTCTTTGTTTAAAGCATAATATTCAACCATTTAATGACTTTAATAATGTTAGTTAATAAATTTTTTGAAAAGATTATTATAAATGTCGTTATTATGGTTTGTTATGGATGTTAATAAAGTAAATTCTGAAGTTGTGAAGGTTAAATCGTACTTTAATAAAGAATGGAAGTACCATGTTGATGAATCTTTTGATAAAACTTTTAGTTTAAGGAATTGGACAGTAATATTAGCTTTGTTAAAGTTGAATAATAAAAAGAAAGTTTTGCATATTGGTTCAGGTCCAGGTTATTTCTTGCAGGTATTGAAGGATCAAGGTATAAATGCAGTTGGTGTGGAGCCTTTTTGTGTTCCTGTTGATGGTAAAATTGAAGTTTATAAGAATCAAATTCAAGATATATTGGATAAAGATTCAGAACTTTCAAAAAAGCTTAAATGTAAGAAGTTTGATGCTATTGTTGCTCATGATGTCTTTACTGAATCTGTTATGTTTGATAAAACTGTTGTAAACCAAGTAATAAATAAACTTAAAGAGTTAAATGCTATGTTGATATTGGGTTTTACTAATGAAGCACCTTTATTTTGGGAAGAAAATCTTATTGCTTTAAATAATGGCTTTGATAAAATACAGGGAATTCTAATTTTGTAATTATCAATTTTTTAATGATTATAGCTATTTTTCCATAATCTTTAAATATAAGTATATAAATTAATATTAAAAGAAGTAAATAAATAAGTATATTTAAGATGGCTATAGAATTTCGTAGAAAGTTATACAAAAGAGGTTCTAGTTTTGAGACCACTATTCCTAAGCCCATGTTGTTTGCATTAAAACAGAGTAAAAAGTATAATGTTGTTTTTGTGTATGATGATATTGCAAATAAGTGGTTTGTAAAGTTTGAGGAGTTGAATAAACCGTCTGTAGAGGATAAGGTTAAGTGATGTCAGCGTAGCTGAATTTATGTTTTTTTGGCGAAAAATAGTGGGCGAACCAGCCTGGCAGCTGGTTCTCCCCACTTTTTATAAAATATGATAGAAATAATTAATTGGATTCAAGGATTAAATCCTTTATTTTTTTTAGGCGTTGTAATACTTCTTAGTTTGATTATTGTGATAAAATCTTCAGGCCTTCTTGTTTATGGAATAAGCGATTATGCAAAAAAGCTAGGTATTAGTGATTATATTACTGGTTTTATTGTGGTTTCGATTGGTACTGCTTTACCTGAATTGATTGCAGCTGTAACAGGAGCAGCTCTTGGTCAGGGAAAGCTTGTTTTTGGTACAATTTTTGGATCAAATATTTTTAAAATTCCGTTACTTGGTGGATTATTATTAATTGTTAAGAAAATTAAAACTAGAAATGATGTTGGTGGGGCTGCTCCGATAACTACTTTGTTTATTGCTTTGTTACCTTTTTTATTAGTTATTGATCGAAGATTAGGGAGAATAGATGGTGTTATACTTCTTTTAGCATTTCTTTTTTATATTTTTAAGTTATGGAAAGGCGAAGGTGAGATGGGGAAATTAAAGAAAAATGTTAAGTTAGCAAGTATTTGGAAAGATGGTTTAATTTTTATTGGAAGTTTAGTGGCTCTATTATTAAGTGCTAGATGGTTAGTTTTTTCTTCAATATCTATTTCATCTCAATTAAGGATTTCACCTTATCTTATAGGTTTGTTAATAATTGGTGTAGGTGCATCTTTGCCAGAATTAATGGTACAATATAGATCTATTAGAAAACATCATCAGAATATGGCAACAGGAAATGTGCTAGGTAGTATAGTAACAAATAGTACTTTTGTATTAGGTGTTGCAGCTTTAATTGCCCCGTTTAATATTTCAATAGAGACTTTGATTTTAACTTTTATATTTATGATGGTTGGTTTACTTTATACTTTAATTGTAATGCTTAAAGATAAAGTTACATGGAAACATGGTTTGGTTATGGTAAGCATATATGTTTTATTTTTGATATTTGAGGTTGTGTTATGATAGTTGAGATTAACAATAGCTTTTTAAAATAAATTCAAACTTAATGTAATATGGAATTTTATTCAGAGATTGAGGCAGAAATTAAGAAAAAGAAGCCAGATAAGGCTCAGCTTAATAGGATTAAGAATAGGCTTTGTAGTAAACATAAGCTTAAGCATATACCTACTGATATCCAAATATTGTTGCATGCTAAGGATGCAAATAAAGTTAGAAAATATCTTTTGGCAAAACCCACACGTACAATTTCTGGAGTTGCAGTTGTTGCAATTATGACTAAACCTACTAAATGTCCACATGGTAAATGTATAACTTGTCCTGGTGGCATAGATAGCCCTTTTGGTAGTGTTCCTCAGTCTTATACAGGTAAAGAACCTGCAACTAGGCGAGCTATTAGAAATAATTATGACCCTTATTTTCAAGTTATGAATAGATTAGAACAGTATGTTGTTGCTGGTCATTCTCCTGATAAAGTTGAATTAATTATTATGGGTGGAACTTTTCCTTCATTAACTAAAAAGTATAAAGAAGATTTTGTTAAATATTCAATAAAAGCAATGAATGATTTTTCTAGAAAGTTTTTTGTTAAAGGTAAATTTGATTTGGTTGCGTTTAAGAAGTTTTTTGAACTCCCTGGAGATATTAATAGTAAAGAACGAGAAAAGAATATTTTTTCTAAGTTACTTAAATTAAAACAAACAAAATTGTCTTTGGAAACAATTCAGAAACAAAATGAAAAGTCTAACATAAAATGTGTTGGTTTAACAATTGAGACTCGGCCAGATTATGGGAAGTTAAAACATGGACAAGAAATGTTAGAGTTAGGGTGTACAAGGGTTGAACTTGGCATACAAACTATTTTTGATGATGCGTTAAAGAAAATTGAGCGAGGACATACTGTTAAAGATTCAATAGAAAGTATTAGAATATTAAAGAATCTTGGTTTTAAATTAAATTTTCATATGATGCTTGGTCTGCCTGGTGTTACTAAACAAATGGATTTAGAAAGTTTAGCATCTTTGTTTATGTTTGAAGAATTTCAACCAGACATGTTAAAGTTGTATCCTTGTATGGTCTTGAAAGGGACCAAATTATATAATCAATGGAAAAATAAAAAGTTTAAGCCGATAAATACAAAACAAGCAGCAAAAATCATTGCTGAGTTTAAAGAGTATGTTCCGCCTTATTGTAGAATAATGAGAGTTCAGCGTGATATTCCAACTTTTATGACTGAAGCTGGTGTTGATAAAACTAATCTTCGACAGTATGTTGATAAGGTTTGTAAAGAAAAAGAAATTGAATGTCAATGTATTAGATGTAGAGAAGTTGGTAGTTTAATTAAGAAAGGAAAAAAAATTAATTTAAGTAAAATTACAATTCAAGCTATAAATTATAATGCTTCTGAAGGTAATGAATTCTTTATACAAGCTGTTGCTGGAGAAGCTTTGTTAGGTTTTTGTAGATTAAGAATTCCTTATGAATTTTTGCGTAAGGAGATTACTGAAGATTCTGCTCTGATAAGGGAATTACATGTTTATGGGCCTGCAATTGGAATTGGAAAAAAAGGTGACATTCAACATAAAGGGCTTGGTAAAAAACTTTTGGAAAAAGCAGAAGAAATTGCTGAAACATATTATAAGAAAAAGTTAGTTGTTATATCTGGCATTGGGGCTAGGGAATATTATCGAAAGCTTGGTTATAAAAAAGAAGGACCTTACATGGTTAAGCAAGTATAGCTTTTTAAATCAATCCTCTATCTTCTATAATTATGATGTTTAATGAAGTTGCACCAAGGGTATGGGTACCTACAGAAGAGCCAGTAATGGGTTTTCATTTAGCTGAAAGTGTAGATGATTTGAGAACTATTATAGTAACTCAGGCTTTGTATGATAGTTTTCCAGCTTATAGGGAAGCGTTTGATCTTTACAATACTTTTAATCTTGAATTGGATGATCCAACAATACCTGATTTTTTCTCAAGATTTCAATTTAATCTTATGACTGCAGTACAAGCGTGTGATGACTCAAGTGCATTAACTGATTTGCCTAATGAGAAATTTTTTAAAGGTCTTACAGCTGTAAAAATGGTTGATTTAGATCTTTTAGTTAAGAATGCTAGTGGAAGATTAGATTTTGATCAAAATATTACTACATTTCTAACAAATGTAGTTCAGGGTTTAACAGAAGTGGATAGAACCACGTGTTTAGGGCAGGTAAGCGGAAGTTCAAGGTATTCTAGAAAAGGTGATTTTTATTCTGGCCTTTCTGGCCTTGATCAGTATTTGGATGATCCTTTTTTTGCGGTAGTTGCTGCAGATCCTAAACATACAACTTTACAACAATATAATGCTGCTCTTTTTAAGAGATTGAAAGGAAGGGCTAGTGGGTTGCAAAGAAGGGGTAATCCTTTAAAGACAACAAGTACTGCGTTTACATTAGAAGAGCGTGCAAGAATAGAAAAACTTGCAGTTGAATTAAGTGAGAAGTTTCCAGATATATGTGTTTCTAGTTCAAGAACTGGTGGTGGGTCTCGAAGTAGTGGTGTTAGTTTAAGTGAGCCTAGTGGTGAAATAAGATTACCTTATTTAGGCCAGAAGTCTAATTTGCTTGATGATTATTCAATTATGAACTTTTTATTTTATTCAATAACAGGAGAATATCTTGCTCATAAAGGTATAAGGGCTTCCAGTGAATTAGATGAGAATTTGTTGGATGCTTTTGTATTAGGAAGAGAACGTTCTCAACCAGATTTAGTTTCTGCTTTTCAAAGCGGAGATATTGATAGGGAGGTTGGGCTTGAACCAGGAACTTTGGGTAAAATATCATCAACTTTAGATAGGTTGTATAAATATTTGCCAAAAGAGGCAAGAGATTATTTGTCATTAAGGGCAGAATATGAATTAGATTGGTTAAAAAAGAAAACAGGATGTTTTCGTGATAGTAGTGCAAAGCGTAGAGGAAGGAATGTTGAGCTTAAACGGTTAAAAACAGCTTTGAATGGTTATGATTGTGAACCATCACATAATCAATTAGTAGAAAGGGCTTACTCTGTGGGAAGTTTAATCTCTGGGCCTGAAAACGCAAAAAGGAGGGTGTTGAGTATGGCTTTGAGGGATTTTGGAAATATTGGTAATCTTTTTACTAGTGCAACTGTTCAAAGTTGTCTTGCTCAATATAATGTTGGTATTTCAGATGCTAAATATACCCAATATTTCTTTGCTACAGTTAATATTCACAAAGCTTAATAAAGTAATTCTTGATTAAAACGTCAAACATAATTAGAAAGTTTTTGAATTTGATTATTATTAAGCAGCTTTGATTTCTAAGAAATATGTATCTTGTTCTGGATAATCTGAGAATCTTGTTTTGATAGCCGCTGTTTTGAATTCTATCTCTACTACAGGTTTTCTTCTAACCCATGTTTTATGGCTTTCAGATTTTACTTCTCCTGTTAAAACGTTTTTTGGTATTTTTTGTGCTAGTAGTGTCGGTAAGTTTTTACCTTCAACATCACCTGCAAATACAGCTATTCTTCCGAAATTATGGCCTTTTTCTTCTTTTGTGTTTGTTCCTGCGTCATGTATGTCAAATGATGCTGTTCTTTCAGAACTAATAACAACTTTTACTTTTGGCCATTGTGTTACTGGAGGTATTTTCTTACCTGGAGAATCTAATACTTGTTTAATTTTAGTCATATATCTTATTTTATTCTTTGAATATTTAAATTTTACTAAGTAATCTTTTTAAATGGCTGAATAATCATGTATTAAATGGAACAATTTAATAACGCGGATGAAATTGAGTTTAAAGATAAATGGGTAGAACGTTATAGTTCATTGACTGATTGGGAAGTGTTTAAGAAAATCTCTTTATCTTATTTAAGAAGATCTCTTAGAGTTAATACTTTGAAGAAATCTATTGAAGATGTTAAAGCCAGTTTAAAGAAAAAAGGGTGGCTATTAAAACAAGTGCCTTGGTGTAAAGAAGGTTTTTGGTTAGACCATGTTGAAGGTAGAAGAGATATTGGGAATACAGAAGAACATTCTTTAGGTTATATTTATATTCAGGAAGCTGCTTCAATGATACCTCCTGTTGTTTTAGATCCACAACCCGGTGAATTAATTTTAGATATGTGTGCTGCTCCGGGTTCTAAGTCTTCTCAAATTGCTCAGTATATGAATAATGAGGGGATATTAGTTAGTAATGATTTTCAAGGTATACGGTTGGCACCTTTAGGTATTAACATGCAACGGTGTGGAATTAGAAATGTAGTTGTTAGTTTGATGCAAGGACAATGGTTTAAAGGTTTAAAATTTGATAGGATTTTAGTTGATGCACCTTGTTCTGGTACTGGAACTGTTAGAAAAAGTTTGAAAACATTAAGAATATGGAATCCAGTAATGGTTAAAAGGTTGTGTGGAACACAAAAGTCGCTTATCGCAACTGCTTTTAATAATTTAAAAGTTGGAGGAACAATGGTTTATAGTACTTGTAGTTTAGAACCTGAAGAAGATGAAGGTGTTGTTGATTTCTTACTTAATAAATATGATAATGCTAAAATTGAAGAGATTGAATTAGATATTAAGAGATCTTCATGTGTTACTTCTTTTGAAGGTAAGGAATATTCTCCTGAAGTTAAGAAGTGTTTAAGGCTATGGCCACAGGATAATGATACAGAAGGTTTTTTCGTTGCTAAAATAAAAAAAATATAAATTACAATGAAAAAACTCAAGGAACGAAATGACCGAGTGTTTTGTTTGTAAAATAAAAAATTATTTCTTGCTTATTTTATTATATACAAAAGCAATAATTATTCCAGCAATTGCTCCATCAACAAATGCATATAGTGCCCCTATTATGCTACCTAATAAAGTTGGTGCGTACCCTATGTATAAATTACCTATAAATTCTACAATTGCTGTTCCCCATCCAAACATTGCAAATATACCTAATAAGAAAACATAGGTTGCTAAGAGTGCACCAATTGCTATTGCCAAACCTTTCATTTCTATTTTTGTCATTTTATCACCTTATTTATTTCTTTTAAACTTAATGTGTTAACAATATCTTTTTTTGTTGCCCACCCTCTACGAGCTGTATACACACCATATTTCATATAATCTAATTCATCTATTATATGTGCATCTGTGTTAATTATTATTTTTACACCTTTTGATATGGCTTCGCGAACATGAGTATCTTTTAAATCTAGTCTTACTGGATGAGCATTAACTTCCATGAAAGTGTTTGTGTCAGCTGCTGCTTTGAAAATTTTGCTTGTATCAATTTCATAAGGTGCTCTTTTGTTAATTAATCTACCAGTTAAGTGTCCAATACAATTTACATGTTCATTTTCAATAGCACTTAATATTCTAGAAGTTATCTTTTCTTTTGATTGTTTAAATCCTGTATGTATGGATGCTGTTACAAAATCAAACTTTTTAAGAATAGAATCATTGTAATCTAAATTATTAGATAAAATATCAACTTCAGATCCTTTTAATATCTTAAAATTCTTATAATTTAATTTATCAATTTCTTTCCATTGTTTTTTTAAATCAGAGATCGTTAAACCATGAGCAATTTTTAGACTTTGAGAATGGTCTGATAAGCAAATATATTGATACCCTTTTTTAATTGCTGCTTTTGCTATATCTTTAATTGTATTATTTCCGTCTGAATAATTAGAATGGATGTGCATGTCTCCTTTAATGTCTGATAATTCTATTAATTTTGGTAGTTTGTTTTTTAGTGCTGCTTCAATCTCACCTTGATTCTCTCTTAACTCTGGTTCTGGATATTGTAAGCCTATTTTGTTGTAGATTTCTTTTTCTGTTTTTGAAACTAGTAATTTGTTTGTATTTCTGTCAAATAAACCATACTCAGAAAGTTTCATGCATTTTTTAATTGCAATTTGTCTTAATTTAACACCATGTTCTTTTGAGCCAGAAAAATATTGTAAAGCAGAACCAAATTGTGATTCAGAAATTACTCTTAAATCAACTTGCATGTTATTGTCTAGTAAAACTGATGATTTTGTATCGCCTTTTGCTATTATCCTTTTTACTGAATTTATTGACGTAAAGAAATTCATAACTTTCTTTGGTTTTGAAGAAATAACTAGAATATCTATATCTTTTATTGTTTCTTTCCTTCTCCTTAAAGATCCGGCTATTACAACTTTCTTGATTTCTTTTAAATTTTCTAATTTTTCTTTAATTTCTTTTGCAATAGGTAATGCAAATCCTAGTAAACGTCTTTCTTGACCTTTTTTGTATAACTCTATTCCTTGAGCAATGTTTTTTTCTGTTTTTTCTCCTAAATTTTTTAGATTTGCTAATTTATGTTGTTTAATTGCTTTTTCTAAATCTTTAACTGTTTTTATTCCTAATTTTTCTCTTAATAATAAAGCTTTTTTTGGTCCCATGCCTTGTATTTGAATTAATTCGTTAAAATGTTCAGGAAATGATTTTTTGAGATCTTCATATTTTTGAATTTTGCCTGTTTTGATATAGCTTTCAATTTTCTTTGCTAATGCATCACCTATACTTTGGATTTTTTTTAATTCTTTAATTCCACCTTTTTCATAGACTTCTTCAATATCTTTACTTAGATTTTCTAAAGTTTGTGCACCTTTACGATATGCTCGGGGTTCCCATTGAACTCCTTTAATATCTAGCATGTCAGCTATTTCATAGAATATTTTTGCTATATCAAAGTTTTTCATAAGTAAACTATAGAAAGTATGTTATTAAATTTTTCTACTTTTTGGTAATATTTAAATAAATCATACGAATTGTACCTTGTATGGTAAAAATTGGAATTATTGGTGGTTCAGGATTAGATGATCCAGATATTTTAGAAAATGCACAAGATATGCAAGCAGAAACAATCTTTGGTAAGCCTAGTTCTCCTTTGAAAATGGGTAAGATTAAAGGTGTTGACGTTGTATTAATTGCTAGGCATGGACGTGAACATACTATTCCTCCAACTAATGTTAATAATAGAGCTAATATTTATGCTTTAAAAGAAGCAGGTTGTACACATATTCTTGCTACGACTGCTGTTGGTTCTTTAAGAGAAGAAATTGGTAGAGGAGATTTGGTTATTCTTGATCAGTTTATTGATTTTACTCGTTTAAGAAAAGTTAGTTTTTATGATGAGTTTGAACCTGGCAATGCTATACATACACCAATGGCTGAACCTTTTTCTAAAGATCTTAGGAAGATTTTGATTAATAAATGTGAAGAACTAAAGTTAAAACATCATAAAAAGGGTACAGTTGTTACAATTGAAGGCCCTAGGTTTTCAACAATAGCTGAATCACATATGTTTAGGGCATGGGGTGCTGATGTTATTAATATGTCAATTGCACCTGAAGCAATATTAGCAAATGAATCAAAGATTCCTTATGCCGCAGTTGCAATGTCAACTGATTATGATTGTTGGAAAACTGATGAAGAGCCAGTAACTTGGGAAGCTATACTTAAAATTTTTAAAGAGAATGTTACAAAAGTTACTGATTTATTGGTTAATTCTATTCCTGAGGTAAAATAAATGGACCACATAAAAAATAAAATTCGTACTATACGGCAAAGAGCATTTTCCAAATCCTCGGCAAAGGGCACAAAGAGGGCATAAAGCCCACTAAGGCAAGGTAAAATAAGATGGACCACATAAAAAATAAAATTCGTACTATACCAGATTTTCCTAAACAAGGTATAATGTTTAGAGATATAACAACTTTATTGCAAGATGGTCAGGGTTTGAAAGATGTTGTTGCAGAGTTTTCTAAACGTTATAAAGACGCTAAAGTTGATGTTGTTGCTGGTATTGAAGCAAGAGGATTTATTTTAGGTGGTGTTATTGCTCATGAACTTGGTGTTGGTTTTGTTCCTTTAAGAAAAAAAGGTAAGCTTCCTGGAAAATGTGAATCAGAAACTTATGATTTAGAATATGGTACAGACACAATTGAAGTTCATTGTGATTCTATTAGTAAAGATCAGAATGTTTTATTAGTTGATGATTTGCTTGCTACTGGTGGAACATCACTTGCAGCTGCAAAATTGATTGAGAAACTTGGTGGGAATATTTTGGAAATTGCTTTTATTGTTGACTTGCCAGAAGTTGGTGGTAGAAAAAAGCTAATTGATGCTGGTTATAAATTGTTTTCATTGGTTGAATTTGAAGGTGATTAAATCTTTAATAATCTATTTCTCATTATAAAACTTTGCTGCATCTTCTGGATACACAGAATTAATAATCTCACCAGATCCAAGTTCAAACCCTGCCCAGTTTGCTATTCTTGGACAGATACACATTTGTAAATGTAAATCTGACTTATTTGGAGAGTAATGGATATAATAATTAAATGAAGCATCTAATTCTTTTAGCTTAACAAGAATTTTCTTTAAGATTGAAGCCCAATCAGAATACTCTTCATTACTAAGGTCTTCAATTTTTTTAACATGCCTTTTTGGGAATATCCAAATCTCATAATTAAATCTTGGTGCATAAGGTGCAAAAGCAACAAATGTTTTATTTTCAAAACATTTTCTTTTACTTTTCTTTTCATTATCAATAATTTTACAATAAGCACAACTCTTATACTTCTTAATAGATTCAACTTTTTCAACAACTTCTGTAGGAATCTTGCTTAATGCAGTTACTTGTGAATGTGAATGAACCAAAGAAGTACCGCCTTGTCTGCCGTGGTTTTTGAAGATTAAAACATATTTGATGTTTTTCAACTTGCTTAAAGAAGTAATCCTATTTTTATACACATACAATAACTGTTCAACATGTTTTTCACTTAAATCCCATATTTGATGTTTATGATTAGATGTTTCAGCGATAATTTCATGCTTGCCATAAGCATTTGCATGCTTATAAAATGTTTTTGATTTAAATTCTGGTTGGCCTTTTAATTCAACAGCTGCAAATTTGTTTGGGAACCATCTAATACTCCATTTATCTTTTGTTCCTATTCTACCAATTTCAGGAGGTGTTAATCTTTCATTTCCAGGACAGAAATAACATATTCCTTCCTCAACATTCTCTTTTTTCTTAAACTGTTTAGGTCTTATTTTTCTATCTCCAGCTAAATACACATACCTTTCTAAGAAATAGTCTTTCCTGATTTCCATTCTTGTAATAATGAACGCTTTCATATTTAAATTAATCGATACTTATTTATATTAAAACTTTCAATAATTAAAAGTATGAAGCTTGATATTGCTTTTGTGCATTATATCTTTGGTACAAAGGGAGGAGTTAATTCTGTAGTATTCGCTAACGCAAAAGCTTTGCTTGATATTCATAAGGATGCAACTATTTTTTTTGTTGGATCAATAAAGAGCCCTCTTATAGAAAGAAACAGCAGAGTTCATCATATAGATGTTCCTGAGCTTGATATCTCAAAGGAGATTGAAGTAGGTTTTGTTGAGAAGAATGTGTTTGATTACATGCGTGAAGGTCTAAAAATCTATAGGAAACTTAAAAAGATTTTAAAAGATAAGGACGTAATAATTTTTGAGAATCCTAATCTTGCTGCTAATCCACCAGCAACATATGCTTTCTACCTTTTAGCAAAAAAACTTTCTGCACAAGATAGTAAAACTAAAGTTGTGTTTAGAACTCATGATTTTGTAGAAGACAGGGATGTTAATTTTAATAATATCCTTAAATTTACAGGTGTTGAAGAAGGTCCTTACTGGCATAAGATTTTATTTCCTAAATTAAGAAATATAAGGTATGTAATCATCAATTCAACAGACAGAAAAAGATTATGGGGGCACGGAATTGTTGAGGAGGGATTAGTTCATTATATTCCTAACCCAATTAATGAAGTTTTGATGCATAAAGATAATGGTTTTCCTAAGAAACTTAGAGGAAAGTTAGTTAAGAAATACAATTTGAAAAAGAATACTAAGTTTATTTTTTATCCAGTTAGGATTGTTAGTAGAAAAAATATTGAGGAGGCAATATTTTTAACTATGTTGCTTCGTCATCTTTTAGGGGAAAATTATTGGTTAGTAATCAGCTTAAGAACTGGTAAGAAAATTGACGATGATTATGCTAGTACCCTTGATAATTATGTTAAGAAGCATAAACTCCCAGTCATATTAGGAATTAATGAATATGTTGGATTGATGAGGAAAATTACACCTTCGGGAGAGCTCAAGCATTTTGGTATTAGCGATGCTTATAGTATGTCTGATTTTGTTATTTCAACTAGCATACTAGAAGGATTTGGACTATTTTTTATTGAAAGTTGGTTTTTTCACAAACTGATTATTGGAAGGGATTTGCCTTATGTTACTGAAGATTTTAAGAAAGCTGGTATAAACCTTCAACACCTTTATACCAATCTTATTGTAAATGGAAAAGATTTCAAAGATTATACAATTGCACAGAAGTTTTCATTTATTTCAAGATTATCCAGTCCAAAGTTTTTAAATCAAGTTATTGAAGAAAATAAACATAGTCTTATAGCAATACAAACTATCCTTAATGAAGTTAATAGAAAACAGATAATTAGAAAAAACAGAAAAGTTGTGCTTAAGACTTATGGTCAAAGAAAGATTGCTAGAAAGATTATAGATATTGCAAAGATAAAACTCAATTAAATTCTATATCCTATTACAGCATTTGATACTTTTCTTTCTTCTGGAGGGGCAGTGTGTGGTTTATCTTCAAATTGACTATTATAAGGGGAAATGTTTATTTGTTTGCCATTAATAACTAAAGTTGCTGAACCACCAGGATCAAATCCCATTGCATATTGTACATCATTTTTCAACAAAATTCTTGCAATATCATAATAATTTGCACCAGTACTTTCCCTAATTCTACCATTTATTACTATTGCTAATAGTTTTCCTTTCTTTGTAATACCTATAGCAATTTTAGGGCCTCTTAAATTTGTATAATCTAATCTGTTTGCTTGTGTTCGAATGGAATTAATAGTTTTCCATCCACCTTTTTTCATATCAATAGCTATCTTGCCTTTATTAATCAACATAGGCCCTGCTTCAATAGCTGTCTTAATTTCATTATATCCATAAATTTTAAATTCAACAACAGAGTTTTCTTTATAGTATTTTTTATACTTTTTATTAAAAATACTTTTTTTTACTGAGATAATTAATCCTACTGGTAATACATGATATGGTCTTTCATTTGTGTGAACTTTAGCAATTTTATCTCCAGCAAATTGTAATATAACTCTATTATTAGCTTTGATAATCTGTTTGTCAGATAATAAGTCATATATTATTATATCTTTATCACTACTGTTTATTGCATCCTTATTCCATTCGATTGCAGGTGCGTTTTTAATTATTATTTTACCACCAAAATCAAGCCTAGCTCTTTTAATTATTAAATGTCCGCCATTATCTATAGCAAATACTGGTTTATTATAAAGCGGTAAACTTTTGACCTTACCTTTTTTAATTACTAGACCTAAATGAGTACCAATATACTTTTCAGGCAAACCTAATTTACCAATAAGTTCTGGATTAAGTATATAGCCACCATTCCACGCAATGTCAACTTTTTTTTCTGTTCTTCTTTCAACTTTTTTTGCAAGGTAAGTTACTTTCTCAGTTTTATTCTCTTTTCCCATAAGTTCAAATGTAAATCCTGTAATATCAACAATTGCCATCACACCATTGTAAGGATATCCATCTTTGTATACCCCATTAATATTAGTATAATCTACTTTACTCTTTGAGTTTCTAAGCAACTTTTCTATTGATTCTTTTAAAGGAATACCATATTTATCCATATCTTCTTTTAATAATTTTAATGCTTTTTCCTCACTAACAATTTTAATTAAAGATTGATAATTATCAGATTTTAAGATAGATGCAACTTCTTTTGACCTGTAAAAAGGAACAGGATATGCATAACTTGTCCTAAACCCAGCTGGCACAAATTCAAAATACGCTTTTTTCCTAGCAAATCTATTTAATCTAGAAGAGATATGGTCTTCTGTTAAACCAAAACGGTAGCTGTGAATATCAATACAATCTAGTGTAAAAAAGTTATGAGAACCTTTAGCTGTTACAACTCCGCTATGTTTCTTGGATTCATTAATAGCATGGATTAACTCTTTACTAGCTTGTTCTAGGTTAACACCTAAGGATAATGATCCTGTTGAGATTATTTTAAAGATGCCTTGTTTATAATATTTTAACAATGTTGGAAATTTTGACAATAGTCTTTTTATGTCTGATACAGTAGTTTCATTACCACACCTTTCTTTTTTTGCTGCAAAAGTAACTGAGAATTTTTTGTTAGTTTTGCTCCAGGATTTTAGTAATTTTTCTCCCAAGACTTTCATTTCTATTACAAGTTCACCTAAACCACCTGTAAAATGAATCAGATGTGTGGGTCTTTCAACAACTTCTTGTATGAATTTGTTCCTATCATCAACAGAATAATTAACCAACTTATCAAGAGAATGTTTCCTTAATCTTCTACATCTTAGTTTTCTATCAATAACAAATTGAGTTGACATGGTATTTAATGCCCAGTTCCATCCCCCTTTTCTTGATATTAAATTTAATGCGGTTTCTTCTACTATTGTTCTATATTTATTATATGCGTCAAATTTGTTTCCAAAAACATCTCTCATAATAATACATATTACACCAATGAGCTCTTGTTCTGTAAGTTTTCTATATGGGTAGCTTCTATTATTTCTGTGCCTAAACGCAAATGAATGATCAAATATGATATCATCTTTTTCGTTATAATACTTGAATATCTGTTTTACACATTCATAAAAGAACTTTTTATCTTTAACATTCTCCATACATTTAAAACAAAAATGGTATACTCTTCCTCGAAGTTCTGCTTCTTCTACTCTAAAATAACTTGGATCTATTAATGACTTAAGATAATGCATGAACTCAAGGTTCCAATAGCCAGGGATATATTTTCTGTTTTTTGTGTAGACTATCTTATTATTTACTGTCTTTTTTGATTTAAAATATTTTGTTAATGCTTTTTTTACCACAGAAATACATTTTTGATTTTTTGATGTTGATGTCCATAAATTATCATATGCATTTTCAAAATCTGTAATAAGATTATTATAATGAAATCGTTTTTCTATTACTTTTCTATTATGTTTTGCTACATCTATAAGTAATTCTCTATCAAGTAAATATTGAACAATTTGTTCACTAAATTCTTTTGTACAAGGACCGCTAGGGTATTCAATTATATTAATACGATGACTTTCTGGCAAATGTTCTCCTATTACACGTTTAAAGACAGTTACAGGATAATATCTTGAAGCTATTATTCCAGTATAAGCTGCAGATGCCTCTAATAATGGTAATCCTCTTCCTTCAGTCTCGCTTGGTAACATAGCAAAATTAGCAATTTCATAAGTTTCAGAAATTGTAAGTTCATGATGTTTTAATCCAACATCAAATTCTTTGTTCTTAATTTTACCAAAAGCAAACGCAAAAAATAATCTTTTTATAATCCACTTTGGTTTTTGTTTACAAACTTTCTTAATCTCTTTGATTAATTTCTTATAATAATTAAGGTTCCCAGCTGAAATAGGGCCGCTTACTAATAAAACAATATTAATTTTTTTATTTGTTTTAAGAAAAATATTAAATTTATCTGAATTAATGATCTCTTTAATAAGATAGATATCTTTCTCAATATTCTTTCTTTTTATTATTCTAGTTGGTTGCAGAAATAATATTGTTTCTTGGTTAAATATATGGTTACTGTGCACTTTGTCAACACCAAGAACTATTGGAGTCGCATTCTCAATTTTGGTTAATTTATCCTCATTGTAAGAATTAATGTTTGAGTATGATTTAGTATTAAACATTTGATTAAGTTTTTTAATAATGCTATTTTTTTCTTGACTTGTAATATTTCGATAGATTTCAGTTTTTATTGATGTTGTTAATTCATCAATATTATTTGGATTAATCCCCTTTTTTTTAATAAGTTTCTTTGTTTGTAATATATTAATATTCAAATGCATCCATTTATCAGAATTCCATGGATAAATTTGTTCTTGTAAAGAAAATACTTCACCAACATCATAATTTCTAAAAAAATGGTCTCTAGGCCTAGGGTTTTTTCTTTTATTTTTTGGACTTCCTCCTTCCCAATAAAAATCATGGTTAGAATTTAATACTGGCATTCCAAGTTTCTCACTTATTATTATAATTGCCAAAGTTAAAGCAAAATTTCCTGGATTAGACCCAACATTAGTAATAAACATATTAGTAATATCATTATTATTAAAATAACATAGAAGATTTTCAATTATTTCTAAAGTTTCTTCCCATATGTCCAGGATTAATTGGTTATAATCTTTAGAACCTCGTTTAAGTTTAGTATGAAACAGTTTCATATAAGGTGGCCATTGTTCAAATCCGTCCAAGCCTTTAATATTCTGTTTAATTATGTCTGGTCCGTTAAAATGTGTTTGTTTTGGATTAATATGGTCTTGAATCCAATGAATTTTTATTCCAGGAAATATACTTTTTAAAGTAATGGAATATTTTATGTTTTCTATGGTTACACCATCAATTGATAAATAATAATTGATAAATGCAGTTCCTCTCGCGATATATCCTTTAAAATCCTCATAACTTTCAAATTGTTTAGTTTTTGTGTTCTTATCCTTTAATCTATCAAGAAAAAGGCCAATATCAAACCATGTTTTAATATTCTCCTTTCTAAGATCATCTATAAAATGATCTATATCAATTTTCATCTTCTTTAGAATTGTATTAAACTATACCTTATATAAAGCTTTTTGGAATTCATAATCTTTTTTTACTATCAACTTATATTAAAGGATTCTTAAGTATTATTCTTTGGATGAATAGTAAAATATTTATACTCTTATTATTAGAATTCTTATAGAGGTGCTTTTATGGTAAATATCGCAATCAATGGTTTTGGAAGAATTGGAAGATTAGTTCTTAGAGCTGGTATTAAAGACAAAAATATTAAGTTTGTTGGAATAAATGATTTAACTGATTCTGTAACTCTAGCTCATTTGTTAAGATGGGATAGTGTTCATGGTAAGTTTGATGGAACAATTAAAGCTGAGAAAGATGCAATTGTTGTTAATGGCAACACAATCAAAGTTACTGCACAAAAAGATCCTAGTAAATTGCCTTGGAAAAAATTAAAAGTTGATGTTGCACTTGAATGTACTGGAAGGTTTAGACATTATGATGAAGCAGCTTTACATTTGAAAGCTGGTGCTAAGAAAGTTGTATTATCTGCCCCACCAAAAGGGGATAAATCTATGCCTCAGCTTGTTATGGGTGTAAATCATAAAATTTATGCTGGAGAAAAAATCGTATCAAATGCTTCTTGTACAACTAACTGTTTTGCTCCAATGGCAAAAATAATTAATGATCAGTATGGGATTATTGACGGTGTTATGACTACTATACATTCTTACACTGGTGATCAAAAATTACTAGATGGTCCTCATAAGGATTTAAGAAGAGCAAGGTCTGCTGCACTTAATATTGTGCCAACTTCAACTGGAGCTGCGATTGCTATTGGGCACGTAATACCTGAATTACAGGGAAAGTTGATTGGATCTTCAATTAGGGTTCCAACACCAGATGCTTCAATGGTACATTTTGTTGCTGAGCTTAAGAAGGAATTTGATAAAACCTGTATAACTGAAGAAGTTAATGCTTTGTTTAAGAAAATGTCAGAAACAAAATTTAAAGGTATATTAGAATATTCTGATGAAGCTCTTGTATCTACAGATGTTATAGGAAATCCTGCATCTTGTTTGTTTGATAGTCAATTAACAACTTGCGTTGGAAATAACTTAATTGTTACTGGATGGTATGACAATGAATGGGGTTATAGTAATAGAATGATTGATTTGATAAAGTATGTATCAAAAAAGTAAATACTCTATGAGATATATATATTCTGTAACATGATAACTTTTATAAATCATATTTAGTTAGTTTGAATAATACTTGGGAGGTGTTTTTGATGATTGTTGTTTTAATTGTTGCTGGATTGGCTATATTATATGCCATTATATTAGCTACATATGTTTCTAAACAAGATAAAGGGAGCGAGGTTATGCAGAAGATTTCTAATGCTATTAAAAAAGGTGCTAATGCTTATCTTCGAAGACAATATCTTGTTATTATCATTTATTTTGCAATTGTTTTTGGACTTTTGTTATATTTAGCAAATCTTGGTTTTCTAAATGAATTAGTTGCATATACATTCTTAATAGGTGGATTTTTCTCATCTTTGGCGGGAATTATTGGAATGAAAATTGCAACAGCTGCTAATGCAAGGACAACTGCTGGTGCAAAGAAATCATTGAATACAGGATTAAAGATTGCTTTTTCAAGTGGTACTGTTATGGGTATGTGTGTTGTTGGACTTGGTTTACTTGGAGTAACTGGTTTATATATGATATTTAAAGATCTTAATGTAATTTTTGGTTTTGGACTTGGTGCTTCTAATATTGCTTTATTTGCAAGAGTTGGTGGTGGAATATTTACAAAAGCTGCTGATGTTGGTGCAGATTTGGTAGGAAAAGTTGAAAAAGGTTTACCAGAAGATGATCCTAGGAATCCTGCTGTTATTGCTGATAATGTTGGTGATAATGTTGGAGATGTTGCTGGTATGGGTGCTGATTTATATGAAAGTTATGTTGGTTCAATTATTGCTAGTATGGTCTTGGCAGTTGCTGCTGGTTTAGGTTCTAATGGTGTAATTCTTCCATTAATTTTGGCTTCGGCAGGAGTTATTGCTTCAATTATTGGATCATTCTTTGTTAAAAGTTCTGGTAAGGCTAATCAGACTGCTTTGTTAAGAGCTTTAAGAAAAGGAGTTTTTGGAGCATCAATAATAATTGCGATTACTGCTTATTTTATTGTATGGTTAGTACTTGGACCTAGTCAGATTGGTGTATTTTATTCAATACTTTCAGGTATTGTTGCTGGGCTTGTTATTGGTTTAGCAACTGAGTATTTTACATCAACTAAATATAAGCCTGCAAGAAAAATTGCTGAAAGTTCAAAAACAGGAAGTGCGACTGTAATTATTAAAGGGATGGCTATTGGAATGTATAGTACTGCAATCCCTATTTTGACTATATGTGCTGCAATATTCTTAAGTTTCTTTTTTTCAGGTGGCTTTCAAGATGCTAGCTTAGGATTGTATGGGATTGGTATTGCTGCTGTTGGTATGTTAAGTACGTTAGGTATAACTTTAGCGACTGATGCTTATGGTCCTGTTGCTGACAATGCAGGTGGAATAGCTGAAATGTCTCATCAACCAAAGATAGTTAGAAAAAGAACTGATGCTTTGGATAGTTTAGGCAATACAACTGCTGCAACTGGCAAGGGTTTTGCAATTGGTTCTGCAGCTTTAACTGCTTTAGCTTTGATTGCTGCGTATAAGCAACAAGTTGTTGATTTAGGTCAAGAAATGACATTAAGTTTAATGGATCCTAAGATAATTATTGGATTATTTATCGGAGGTATGTTGCCTTTTTTCTTTAGTGCATTAACAATGGATGCTGTTGGGAAAGCTGCTCAGAAAATTGTTGAAGAAGTTAGGAGACAATTTAAAAATATTAAAGGTTTAATGGAAGGGAAAGCTGAAGCTGATTATGCTAAAGTTGTCTTGATAAGTACAAAATCAGCTCAAGTTCATATGATCCTCCCAGCTTTATTAGCAATTGTTGCTCCAATTGGTACTGGTTTGTTATTAGGAGCAGGGGCTGTTGTTGGCTTGCTAGTTGGAGCTTTAGTTTCTGGTTTTGTTTTGGCTGTTTTTATGGCTAATGCAGGTGGAGCTTGGGATAATGCTAAGAAATATATTGAAGATGGTCATTTTGGGGGTAAAGGGTCTGATCAACACAAAGCAGGCGTTGTTGGAGATACTGTAGGGGATCCGTTTAAAGATACTGCAGGACCATCATTAAATATATTGATTAAATTAATGAGTATGGTAAGTTTAGTATTTGCTGGGTTTATTGTAGCAAATGCTTTGATTTAATTTTTTCTTTTTTTTAAATCACAACAAAATTTATAAATACTTAATATCTGCTTATTCTTATTAACAATTTGGGTGTTATTATGAGAACTTTAAAAGATATTGATGTTTCTGGGAAAAAGGTTATTGTTAGGGCTGGGTTAGATGTTCCTTTAGATGTGAATAAGGACCTATTAGACCCAGACAGAGTAATAGATGACACAAGAATAAATGATGTAATGCCTACCTTAAAGTATTTGGTTGAAAATAATGCCAAAATTATTTTAGCTGCTGGATGGTGTGGTCGTCCAAAAGGAGAAGATCCTGATTATAGCATGGCTCCAGTGGCAAAAAAAATAGAATTAATCTTAGAGGATACTTTAAAGCATGATGTTTTGATTGCTCCGAATTGTTTTAGGGATAAAAAACCAAAAAGCGTTTACAAAAATCAAGATGAAGTGAAAGATATTGTTGAAAGTTTACAGGAAGGTCAAATTGTTGTTTTGGAAAATGTTAGATATGATCCTGAGGCAAACGCTAATGATAAAGATTTCTCTGAATTCGTAGCTTCATTAGCTGGAAAAAAAGCAGTGTATGTAAATGATGCTGAAACACAAAATCATAGACCAGAAGCAACGGTAGTTACTGTTCCTTTAATTATTGCTGAAAATGGTGGTGAAGTAGTATTTGGTTTTAAGTATGCAGATGTCCTTGAAAATATTGGTGGGCTAAAACAAAAACTTGAAGATCCTAAACGTGGGTCATTTGTATTTGGGCTTTGCGGAAAGAAAATAGAATCAGATCCAGGTATTACTTCTAAAATAACTGTTGCGAAAGATTTAATAGATATAATGAAGCAAGGTGATAGTATAATTACAGGGGGAGCAGTTATATACACATTCCTATTGGCTCAAAATTACAGTTCTAAAATTGAAGAAAATATTGCAAAAGTAAACAAAATTGTAAAAGAATATAATACAAAAATCTTAACTCAAACTAAAAACGTTAAAGATAAGAAACAGACAAAAAAAATCACTGAAGAAATACAAAAGCAAAAAAGTGATGAATTAAAGAGTTTATTAGGCATTAAGGATACAGAAATAAAAGAATTAATCGGCGATTCTTATATTAGATGGGGTCAAGAGGGCGAGCAAATTGTATTTGCAAATAGTGTTTTAGATAAGGCTAACTCTAAAGGGGTTGAGATTATTACTGCATTTGACCATACAATAACAAATGAGGTTCCTGATAAAAGTGGTAATTTGCCTGAGGGATCTGAAGTAAAGATTTTTGAGAATTCAACAGGAATACCTTCTGGATTCTTGGGTGTAGGTGAAGGTACAAAAACATTAGAGAAAATTTCTAACATTATTGAGAACGCTAAGATCTATCTTCAATCAGGACCTTATTCAATTGAAGATCAAAGAGTAGAGGATGTATCCAAAACAGATGCTGTTACTTTTGCAGCTATTATCAAGTGTAAAGATAATGGTGGAATAACTATAGCAGCAGGTGGCGATACAGTTGCTAGGGTACATACGCGCAATGCAACAGGTGCTTTTTCAACAATAACTTCTGCGGGTGGAGCAACCTTAGAATTAATTAATGGGGAATCTAAAGGAAGAGATGCAGTTCTAGAAGCAAATAAATTAAAGAACAATTCTTAATTCTGTTCCACTGAAATTCTTTATATTTTCTTCAAGATTTTGTTTTAATTCTTCAATTTTTGTTTTTTCAAGTTCAGAACTAATGTCTTGAATTTCATTATTAAATGTTTCAACATCAAGTTGAACTTTATCAACTTTGATTTGTAAATCGTTTAATTTATCTTCTACATTTGATTTTGATAACTTTTCATGAATTTCTTTTTGTCTTGACAATAATTCTTGATGTGTTGAAATAAATTCACTAAAGTAATTTTTATCTAGGTTTTCTATTTCTTCTAATGTTTTTTCTTTTTTCTTATCTTTTAATTCAACAGTGCCCTTTAGAACAGCGATTCTTAATTTATCAAGTACTTGTAATATTATTAATTCTTTATCATCTAATAATGCTTTTGTTGCGTCTTCTTGATAAGATGCTACAATATCTTCATGTTCGTAAATTTGTCTAGCAAATTTCTTCATAGAACGTTCAAGTGTTGAAAAAGAGTTTGTAAGTTTGCTAGAATGTTCTGATATTTGTTTTTTGATTTTTTCAGCAAATGCTTTTAATCCTTTGAATTCGTCAAATTCTTCAGATGTTTTAAATTCATTACGTATTGTTTCAAGTTTATTTTTTTTGTAGATTAATTCTTCTTTATTATTCTTTTTCTCAATTAAAGAGTTTGAAGTATTCTTATCAAAATCAATTCTCTTTTTTAATGAAGAAATCATTTCTTTTATTAGTTTGATTTTAAGAATTTTACTTTCTTCTAGAACTTTTTTCATCTCTTTTGTGATAGAATCCATATTTTTAATGTTAATTGCAATATTTCTTGATTCATTAGCAAAAAATTCTTGAAGTATGCCATAAGCTCTATTAGTTGTTTTGTTGAGAATTTCTAGATCTTTATCAAATGTTTTAGAGAATTCAAGCATAGACTCATGATCATTGCCAATGTTAATTTGGCTTAAGAAATTTCGCATTGCTTTTATGTAAGTAAGTCTATTACCATGCATAAAATGCTTTGCTCGCATTTGTATGTTTTTGTTTCTTAATTCAGCATATTCAAGGACATTTATGTTTTGGTTTGCTTTTTCTATTTGTTCATATAGTTTAAGCTTTAGATCCTTTGTATCTTGAATTAGTTTATCTTTAATTGGAGAAGATTCTTGATCAAACCATTCGTCAATATTATCTAAACTTATTTCTAGTATAGGCTCTTCTTTTTTGAACATATCCTTGATAAATTTAAACATAGCAATAAGTATTATGATTGAGTTTAAATATATTTATGTAGCTAATTGTATAATGTCCTTTTTATGATTCTATTGTATCGTATAAGTAATATTTTTATAGTTTAGACTAAGAATAGGTAATATGCCAAAGAAATTTACGCGTAATGCCTCTGAAAACAAGAAAATTGCTAGAGAAAGGGTAAATGAATTGTTTAAACAGGCAGAGAAAGCTAAAGAAAAAGTTTTTGCAAATAGATATGTTGAGTTAGCTAGAAAAATAGCTATGAGATATAAAATTAGGATTCCTACTGAGTTAAAAAGAAGAGTTTGTAAACATTGTTATTCTTATTTAAGGCCTGGAAAAAACGTTAGAATAAGAACAAAGGAAGGCAAGGTTGTTTATTATTGTCTTGAATGTAAGAAGTATATGAGATTTACTACCCTTATTAGGTAAATTTGTTAAGGTTTTTAAATTGGCTTAATTTTTTCTTTGTTTATGATTGAACAAATTACAGATAGTTTATCTAATATACCTTTGAATGAACAACAAGTTAATGAAGTATTTACTGTTGCAAATGACTGTTGTTGGGCTAGAACTTTTGAGTTTGTTATGGATTCACAACCAGATTTTTTTGATGGTTTAGGGGATGGTTCAATTCTTGAATCTTTAGCGCCTTTTACTGTTATTGCAGATTGGGAAGTTAAATATAATGGTGATAGTATTGGTGTTGAAAAAGAAATGCTTATTCTTGATGAAAATGGGGGGGTGCCTAATCGTTTTAGAACTGTTCAAATTGAGGAACATGTTATGGCGAAGATACTCAGGTCTAAATATCGTGGGAGTTTTTGTTATCATGATGGTTTAAAGCATGATGTTACTGAAGTTTGTACTGATGTTGCAAATAATCTTGCAGATCTTTCTAGGAATTTAAAACAGCTTTACAAATGGGTACAAGAAACTCTTAAACCTGGGGAGGATTTACATTCTTGTGGATATGCAGCTGATAGAACAATGGCAACACAGATTAATTTAGGTGCTTCTTCTGCAGATGAAGCTTGTTATTTAATGAATGTTTTTAGGCAACATCTTCCAGAGTTTGTTGCATTATCACTTAATTCAGGGAGAATTTATCAAGAAGGTGTTTGTAGTGAGTTTCCAGAAAAAGTTGATTTGATGTTTATTGCACAGCTTGAGAATTATACTAAAAAAACAAAGTCTGCTATACCTCATCCAATAATACTTTCACCAAGATCTACTGTTGAGATTAGATGTTGTGATTCTCAAGCTAATCCTAATTTAGATGTTGCTTTAGCAGCTTATGCTTTTGCTATTCATCAATATGCCAGAGATAAGTATCCTTATTATCCTGTGGCTAGAGTGGGTCTTGAAGAGATGTATGCTAATACTTCTAAGTTAGGTTTAGAAGCACAAATAGGTGGAGTTTTTGTTAAAGATTGGATCAATCAAACTTTAGATACTGTTCAACCAGATTCTATCTATTTTAAGCCCCTTTTAAGTAAACTTTGACTACTTCTGAGTAACTAAAAGCGAAACATTTATATATTAGTTATTACTCACTATATAGTAATAACTACACCCAAGGATATAATTCTTATCCCCCTAGACAAGAACCTTGGGTATTAGTTTTTTTACAATGAAATTCAAGAAAAATATTCAAAAATCATTTAAAAGAGTAAAGACAGATCACGAAGCTCTTAAACAGAATACATCAGAGTGGATTGCTTATCTTAATACATATTGTCAGGAGCTTGAACAAAAAATTAAGACTTTGGAGAAAAAAAATGGAAGAAAAAGACGAATTCTTGCTTGATGAAATTAATGGTTGTCGTGGTAAGAAAACAAAGATGTCTATTTTGAATAAGAAGAAGTTAGATCCTTATGAAATGGATGACCTTTTCTTATGATAATCTTTTTAAATTGACTTATTTTCTATATATTAATATTTAGACTATGGCAGATAAAAAAGAAGTAGGACCTGTTGAATGTAATTATCTTAAAGATCAGGCTGAAAATGAGGCCAGGGAAAAAAAAAATATTAGGATTGGTGGTGAAGTACTTCTTGCAATGGTTCTTTCTGTTGTTGCTAATTCCCAATATAAAGGTCTTGCTAGAGATTATCTTGAAGGGTGTCCTGAAGAGACTTTTGTTGCTGAAGATGGTGATTCTATAGTTGGTAAATTTAATCAAGAAGATACAAGCAATGTTCCTTTATTATCTAGGATTAAGTTAAAAACTGCTTATAAGGATTGGATGGTGGATAGGCATGGTTATGATAGAAAGGGTAGACCATATCTTGAAGCTGAAAAGAAATATACAGCTCCTGATATTGACCAAAGCAGCTTAGATATGAGAGTTCAAAAAGCACAGCGTAATAGATAACTTTTTATTCTAATAACCAAATTCTTAGCTTATGTATAACCTAGAAATAGATAAAGTAGTAAAGGAAATTAAAGAGTCTAAAGCAAAAACAGTGTTAATACAATTGCCAGAAGGATTAAAACCAAAAGCTAAGGAAATAGTTGATAAAATTGAAGCTGATACTGGAATTAAGCCGTTAATCTGGATGGGGAGTTGTTTTGGTGGTTGTGATGTTCCTAATGTTAAAGTTGATTTAGTAATTCAATGGGGACATTCTGAATATAAATGAAAAATTATTTAAACAGTCGTTATTCTTGATTTATTATGAAAATTGTAATTGGAGCAGATCATGGTGGTTTTGAACTTAAAGAAGAAATAAAGAAGTTTGTTGAGAAACTTGGCTATGATGTTGAAGATAAAGGAACAAATAGCTTAGAATCTGTTGATTATCCCATATATGCTAAGAAAGTTGCAAAAGAAGTTGCTTCTGATAAAGATACGTTGGGTATATTAGTTTGTGGGACAGGTCTTGGTATGAGTATGGCAGCTAATAAAATAAAAGGTATAAGGGCTGCACTTGCTTACAATGAATCTTCTGCAAAACTTGCTAAGGAGCACAATAATGCGAATGTGCTATGTTTAGGTGGTAGAGAGTTTAGTACAGAAAAGGCAAAAAAAATTGTTAAATTATTTCTAGAAACTCATTTTAGTAAAGCTGATAGACATAAAAGAAGGGTTGGCGAAATAGCTGAAATAGAAAAATGAGTTATTTAGTTGTTGGAGTGGTTGCTTTTCTTGGAATTCTTGCTGGTAAGATTATTGCTTTAATGACAGAAGAAGAGCTTAAGCCTGGAAGAAAATATTTTGTTTTGATTAAGAAAATTTCTTTAGTTTTGATGATGCTAGCAGCAATAATTTATTTATATGATCAAATATTTTATTTGTTGATTATATTAGCTGGTTTTTTAATTGTTTTATTATCAAAGAAATTTAAAATAAATAATCTTGCCAAATTGTTTATTACATATGTTCTTTTTGCATTGATACTTTATTATTCTATGTCTTTGATGGACCTTTTCATAATAGAATCAGTTTTAATTTTTATTTATGGTTTAACAGTACCTACCACTTCTCTTTTCTAATATGTAAATAAAAAGCTAAATGATTTACTAAAATATGAAGCATGAATGTTAAAATAAGTACAGTAACTATTATTAGCCACCTGTAGCTAAAAACAAATGAACTTAGTAGTATTGCTCCAACAATAAAGTCTATTTGATCCCATGGCTTAAAACTAGAGCCTGATTTTATATTAAATTGTCTTTTAGCAAAACTTTCTATTAAATCACCCAACATTGCTCCTAGACCCATTAAAAAACCAATAGCTAACCAGTTAGAGAAGTCAATAAAACTTACTTGAATTATGCCATTGACGTATAGAACTTTCTGAATGTATGCTATTAAAATACCTGATAAAGTTCCAACAATTAATCCACGGTAGGTTTTATTCTTACCAAACATCTCTTTACCATTAACCTTTTTACCAAGATCTACTGGGATTGCTAGTTTGTTGAGTACATTTTTAAATATTACTGGTGCCATATTTGAGAAGTAAGCTGGCAGCAACAAATAAAAACATTTGAATATAAATAACTCCATTTTATCAAAAGATATTTAAATAGTATTAAAGATTTTCTATTTGGTATGAAAAAAATACTAAATCTTCCTAATATTTTGACTTTAGCAAGAATTGCTTTATCACCAGTATTTTTTGTACTTTTTTTGATTGGGGAAAGAAGGGTTGGATTATTAATTTTCTTAATTGTTGCAATAACTGATGTTGTTGATGGATGGATTGCTCGTTCTTCAAAACAAGTAACTAAATTTGGGGCGACGTGGGATCCTATGGCTGATAAATTTATGGTAGCATTAGCTTTGCTTGTAATTTTGTTAGCAGCAGATTTTCCTTTATGGGGTTTGTTAATTTTAACTAGAGATATTATTTCTTTAGCAGGGTCTTTGTTAGTTTTTTCTAAATATAATACTCATTGGAAGCCAAATATATTTGGAAAACTTACAACGTTTTTACAAGTTATTACTATTTTTGTTTATATGTTAGGTGCAGAATTTGTTGTTTATGGTGTTGATTATAAAATTATTGTACTTTATTTAACAATTGCTTTAAGCTTTATTGCTGCAATAACTTATGCATCTAGAGGAATAAAGATTATTACTAAGAAAAAAGTGTTCTGAATTTTTTAATTGTAAAGCTTGCCATTGATGCAAAAAATCCTGGGACCCATATACCTTTGGAATATGTTGTTCTTTTCTTAATTGCAGTTCTTAGGTCATCATCAAATATTGTTAATCCATTGCCAATTTCCCATGGAAAATGTGCATCTGATCCGCCAATACTTGCTAAACCTAATTCTTTACCTTCTTTTTCTGCTTTTTTGTTTTCCCAAGGAAAGGTTCTAGCATTATAAGTTTCAATACAGTTGGCTTTTGAGAAATCACCTTTAAATTTAAGATATGGTAAGAGTCTAAATGGATGTGCTATAGTTAGAAATGCATCTTGTTTTCGTACATTATCTACAACTTCAAGAAAATCTGTTTCTTTTATGTCTTCTTGATGATAAAATACTACACAATCCCCATAATTTGTTCTTATTTCTTTTCCTGCTATTACTTCAAGATTTTTATTTTTGTTAAGTTTCTTTGTTTCTAAAGAGCCTTTCATAGTATTATGATCAACAACACATATACCATCTAATTTTTTCTTTATAGCAGTTTTTAGAATATCTCTTGGTTTGTTAAGTGAACAAAGACTATACTTTGTGTGAATATGCATATCGTATTTCATTTTATGAATTGGCTAAGATCCTTTTTCTATTACTGTATAATAATTGGATAAAAGAATAATATGCAAAAAATAATGTTACATATATTAATGTGTTTAAGATGAATGGATAATAATCGTCAATTACTGGTAAATTTATTTGTGATGTTGCTGCATAGTTCATCCATAATGCAAATAAAATTGTAATATCTTGCATTCCTGTCTTATATTTTGAAAAAATACTTCTTTTTGGTTTAATTCCAGCAAGCATATTAAGACTTCTTACAGATTCAGTTGCAACATCTCTTGCAATAATTAATAATACTGCCCAAAGAGGAACAATTGCAATATCCAATAGTATTATGAACATTAAACTTGTGATTACTTTATCCGATAATCCGTCAAAGAAATTTCCAAACTCTGTTGTCATGTTAAACTTTCTTGCTACGATGCCGTCAAGTTTATCACCAATCATAATCAATATAAATAGTAAAAGTGAGATTAATCTACCTATATTGTCCATGTATAAGAAAATTATAACAAAAGGAAGAAATAAAAGTCTGGTTAATGTGATTTTATTGGCTAAGTTCATCTTTAATTATGTTTTTTGTATTTTCTCTTGTTGTTTTATCAGTGTTAATAATATCTTGTAGATTTGGATTTATGTTTACTTGATGAGAATTCATCATTTTATTGATTATTCTTGGTATGTCCATGAATTTGATTTCTCCTTTTAAGAATGAAGCTACTGCAATCTCATTTGCTGCGTTCATTACACAGGGCATAGTCCCACCAATTTTTAATGCATCAAAAGCGTATTTAAGACATGGAAATGTTTCAAGATCAGGACTTTCAAATGTCATGTCTCTGAATTCAATTTTTTTGATAACTCTTTTAGTTCTTTTTGGATAAAATAATGCAAATTGGATTGGAAGTCTAGCATCTGGTTCTGCAATTTGTGCTTTAACAGTTCCATCTTGATATTCAACCATTGAATGTATCAAAGCTTGTGGATGAACTTGAATAGAAATTTTTTCACCTGGAACATTAAATAACCAACTTGCTTCAATAACTTCTAATCCTTTGTTCATTAATGTTGCTGAGTCAATACTAATCTTTTTACCCATGCTCCATTTAGGATGATTTAATGCTTGTTCAACTGTTATATCTTTTAGTTCGTCTTTGGTTTTTCCTCTAAATGGTCCACCTGAACAAGTTAATATGATATTCTCGACTTCTTCTGCTTTTTCTCCTAAAAGACATTGTTGTACGGCTGAGTGTTCTGAATCTACTGGGATTATGTTTACATTATGTTCTTTTGCTTCATTCATAATAATACTGCCTGCTGTAACTAAAGTTTCTTTGTTAGCTAAGGCAATATCTTTTCCTTTTCTTATTGCACTAACAGTTGGTATAAGGCCTGCTGCGCCAACAACTGATGTTAATAGAACTTCTGTTTCATCAAGTTCTGCAATTTTAACTAAACCTTCTTCTCCACTATAGACTGGAATTGATACTTTTTTAGCTAATTCTTTTGCTTTTTCTTCATTAACTACACAAACAGCTGTAGGATTAAATTCTTTGATTTGTTTTTCTAATAGTTCAATGTTACTATTTACACTTAACCCAATAATTTTGAACTCATCTGGAAAGTGTGAGACGACATTAAGGGTTTGAGTTCCAATGGAACCTGTTGAACCTAGAATGGAAACCTTTTTCATAGTACTTTGGATTAGAATTTGATTTAAATATCTTTCTATGATAAACTATTTAAGTGCAATGCCCATTCTCATAATAATGGAAAAGGAAGTTTTATGGAATAAATTTATGTTTTGGATAACTAATAATACATTATTCTTTTTTTCTAGAAAATTTCTTAAAAAGGTTTTAGGAAAAGAAAATATTCCTTTGAGTGGTCCTTTTATTATTGCTGCGAATCATGTGAGTTATGTTGATCCTCCACTTTTATATGCTGTTTTTTGTAAGGAAAGAAGGTATAAAGTTCATTTTCTTGCAAGTAATGGAATTAAATGGATGTGGTGGATATTTGGTGGTGAGAAATTTTTAAGATGGGCAGTTGGGATTATTCCAACACCTGAAAGAAGAGGTAAAAAAGCTAAGAAGCCTACTGTAGATGTTGCTGTTGATGTATTGAATAAAGGCGGGGTTTTAGGTGTGTTTCCTTATCCTAAATTTTATCCTTCAGAACCAATTAAAGTTAAAACAGGAATTGCGAGGATGGCTTTGTGGTGTAAAGCGCCGATTGTACCAGTTGCAATAAAAGGGACATATTCGATAGCTGGTAATGATAAACCAAGATTACCTAAACATTGGAAAAGAGTTGTTAGAGTTAAGATAGGCAAGCCTTTTTATTTAAATCAGTATTGTGATGCTATTACTAATAATTATGATAAAGATAAAAAAATGTATCAGAAGGTTGCTACAAAAGTAGTGGATAAAATTGAGGGTATGTTAAAAGAAAAATGGTAGTTTTAGTTATGACTGGTGGAGGGGCAAAAGCATTTGTTCACTTAGGAGTATATCATGTTTTAAAAGAAAATGGGATTAAAGTTGATCATATTGTTTCAACTAGTTCAGGTTCGTTGATGGCTGTTTTAGTAGCTTCGGGTGTTAGTTTTGATAAAATTAAAAAAGAATTCTTTAGTTTAAGAAGGAGAGTAAGTTGGTTATTGCCATCATTATCAGAGTTTGGATTTATTAGTAAAAAACCTTTGGTAAAAGTGATATCTAATTTGGTTAAACAAAAGAGAATTGAAGATTTACCAATACCTGTAACGTTAGTTGCATCAAACATAACTAAGATTAATGATCATATTATTAAGAAAGGGGACATTATTAAATCTGTATGTGCAACTTCTGCTTATCCTTTATTGTATAAGCCTGTAAATTATAATGGTGATTTGTTGATTGATGGCGGAATTCTTAATTCAGAACCTGCTGATATTGCTAAAGAAATAGGTAAGGGGAAAGTTATTACTGTTTCTTTAACAAGTCCTTTTGATAAAAAGTCAGGTAGTCTTAAAAATCGTATGGAAATTGTTTATCGAAGTTTGTTTTATTATTCTGAGATGAGTCGAAGAGAAAATGCAGATAAATATTCTGATTTAATTATTTATCCACTAAAACATAAATGGTATTGTCTAAATACTTGGAAGGGTATTTTTGAATTTTATAATAAGAAAGCAATGATTGAATATTATGAATTAGGAAGAAAAGAAGCTCTTGCTAATTTAGATAAAATAAAAGCGCTAACAACTGAATGACATAAATTATTAGCAAATAGTATGTCATTCACAATTTAGTAGCGAATTATTTTTACTAATATTTTATCTTCGCTACTAAAAATAAGAGAAATATTTTTAATATAGGGTTATTCTTGTTCTATTATGATAACAATACTTGACTGTTATACAGATGAACCAGCAGGTTTAGGTGTTCCACCATATTTAGGAACTTATCCTAGGTATATTGCAGGTTCTTTAGAAGAAAAATATAATTACATAACTATAGATGATTTGAGGTTCTTTAAAACTTATAATCTGGATGAAAAGAAAAAAGAAGTTAGTCATAAGACTAATATTCGAATATACAATTTAACAAGGGATGCTGAGACAATTAAACAAATTCTTGATAATACAACTGAATTAATTGTTATTGCTGGTGTGCACACACCAGGAAAGTATCTTTCAGCAGTTCCTGGAACACTTAAAGAAATCTCTGGTTTGATTAAGGATATTAATTGTAAGAAGATATTAACAGGGCCTGCGGTTTATGGGACTTCTTTGGAAGGTGGTAAGTTTGCAGAGAAAATTGATCTTAGTTGTTTTGATAAAGTTAAAGATTATAATTTCTCTTATTCTGACGTTGCAGACTTTTCAGTTAAGGGTTCAGAAATTATTAAACAAATTCCTGGTTTAAGAATTATTGAGTTGGAAACTTCTAAAGGTTGTTCAAGAAAAATACATTGTAGTTTTTGTACAGAACCTATAAAGAATAAAGTTGAATTTAGAGATAAAAAAGATATTTTAAAAGAGGCTAAAGCTTTTAATAAATTAGGTGTTAAGAATTTTAGGTTAGGGAAACAGAGTTGTTATTATTCTCATTCACAAGCAATTGATATATTAAGCGATGTTAGAAAGAATTGTGATATTGATGTTCTCCATATTGATAATGTTAATCCAATAAATGTTGTTTCTAAAAAAGGTATTGAAATTACAAAAGCTATTGTTAAGTATTGTACTGAAGGAAATGTTGCTGCTTTTGGTGTTGAAAGTTTTGATCCTGTAGTAGTTGAACAAAATAATCTTAATTCTGATCCTGAAGTTAGTTACGAAGCTGCTAGAATCTTGAATAAATTTGGATCAGCTAGAGGGTCAAATGGTATGCCTAAATTTCTGCCAGGGATTAATCTATTATATGGTTTGATTGGTGAAACAAAACAAACTAATAATCATAATCTTAACTGGCTTATGAGATTTATTGATGAGGGTTTATTGTTAAGGAGGATTAATATTCGTCAGGTTGATATTTTTGCAGGAACTCATTTGTATGATTCTGTTGGGAATAAGTTTATCAAGAAGAATAAAAAGCATTATTGGAAATGGAGAAATGATGTTAGGCAAAAAGTTGATTATCCTATGTTAACTAAAATAGTTCCTGTTGGTTCTGAGATGAAGAATGTTCGAGCAGAGATTTATGATGGTAATACTACTTTTTGTAGACAAATTGGTACATATCCTTTAATTGTTGGTGTTAAGAAAAGGTTGGAGTTAGGAAAATTTTATTCTGTTAAAGTTTCTGGACATATGTTAAGGAGTGTTGTTGGAACTATACAATAATCTCTCTTATAATAAAATTTATATACTTCTTTCTTATGAATATATTTGATGAGAAAAAAAGCTCAAATTATTAGTCGATCTATGATATATATTTTTATAGCTATAGTTTCGGTTATTTTGTTGTTTGGTGGTATAAGGACTATTTTTAAATTGGGTAAAGACTCTAAACAATTAGAATATGATAATTTTGTGGTTTCTTTGAATACTATTCTTGAAAAACAAAGATTGCAAAGTGTTGGGAGTTTAAAAGATCAGACTTTTTCTGTACCTAGGGATGTTGAGCTTGTATGTTTTTTTGATGATCATAAAGAAGTTCGTGCTTTTAGAAATAGCGAGGTAGCTGATTTTAGAAATGCTAATTCTAATTATAATGTTTTTTTCTCTCCATCTAAAGATTATGATCCTGAAAGTATGGAGTATGTTTCTTTAAGGGGAGACGAAAATCCTTTGTGTATTGAGCCTAAAAATGGGAAAATAAGGTTAGGTTTGCAGAGTGAAGGTAGGGCAACACAAATAACTTCTCTTGTACCTGATGCTATTGAAGAAGATTGTGTTTCTGTTTTGTATCAGGGAGACCCACAAGATAAAATTGATATTGTATTTTTAGGATATGGATACAAATCAAGTGAAACTTTTGAAAATGATGTTAATACTAGGGTTAATGATGTTATGTTTAATATTTTTCCTTTTAATGAAAATAAACATAAGTTTAATATTTATCGTCTTGATAAATTTGATTTAAATTGTCAAATAGGTAGTTTTATTCAATGTGATTCTTTTGATATTAAGAAGGTTGCTGCGAAATGTCCTAATGATTATATCTTTGTTCTTGTTGAAAGAAACATTTTATCAGATGCTATTAATCCAGTAAGATCTAGTGCGATTGGGAATTTAGCAAAGATAAATACTGCTGATAATGAGTTTGTTTTAATGCATGAATTTGGGCATTCATTTCCTTCCCCACCTTTAGCTGATGAATATATTGGTTATGCTGCTAGTTTTGATGCTTCTGGTTATCCTAATTGTGATTCAACTCCTTGTACAAAGTGGGCTGGTATAACTACTAATTGCATACAGGGATGTAGTACAAATAATTATTATAGATCAAATGATACTTCATTAATGAATGATTTAAATGATAGATTCTATGGTGCTGTTAATAATGCAGAATTGTTTAAAGTATTGGAGGCTTATCCATGAAAAAGATACTTCTTTTAGCTATTTTGTTGTTATTTGCTAGTTTTACTTATGCTCAAAGTAATGTTGTTGTTATTAATGTACATTATGATAGGGGAATTCTAGAAATAGGTGAACATCAAATTCAGATAGGTAATTATCCTGATAGGAAAGTTCAACCAGATAATGGGTGTAGGCTGGATGTTTTATCAGATACTGAGCAAGTTTTGTACTCTTTTGAGTTTTTATTACCAATTTATAGGTTTGAAGACTCTGTTAATTTTGATTTGAGTTTAATAGGTAGTGTTCAAAAGTTAAGTGAGACTGATTTTGCGTTAATTGTACCTTATTTTGAGGATTCACAGAAAATTGTAATCTATAATCCTGATGGATTTGAAGTTAGTTCATTAAGTCTTGAAGAATTTTTTTCACCAACTGTTAAAACCGTTTTGTTCTTTTCAATACCTATTATTTTGGTATTAGTTGGCCTATTTATTTTGTTATGGCTAAAGAAAAAGAAAGTATAGCGAAAGTTTTTTAAAATGAATTCAAATTCTTCTCGACATGCCTCTGTAGCTTAGTAGGTAGAGCGTGTGACTGTTAAATAATGCACAATGGTTCCTTTGGAATTAATGTGGTTACAGTTATCACAAGGTCGACAGTTCGAGTCTGTCCAGAGGCGTCTGGTAAAGTCATAATTGGCTTTGCTAATTTAATTGGCTCCGTAGCTTAGCCTGGTGGAGTGCCCGACTGATAATCGGGTGGTCCCGTGTTCAAAAGGCCAAAAGTTAAACTTTTGCTTTGAAAGTCACGGCGGAGCCATTATTTTCTTAAATCTTTAAATTAAATTGTGTTTGTTTTACTCTGTATTCTGAATATAGTACTACTATACAATGTTATATAGCTTTAACTACCATAAAGTTTATATATCAGGTGTGCGTAATTATTCCTAACTTAATATTGGAGGGGTCTATAAATGAAAACAAAATTCTTAATTACTGGGTTTATTATACTAACAATGGTGTGCAGTGTTTCAGTAGCTGCAGAACCATTCAACTTTGTTGATTGGGTTAAAGGTGTGCTAGGTATACAGGAGGAAATTTCTGATGTTTCTACTGATGATGTTAGCAGTGAAGATGTTATTGCTATTGAAGATATCAAAGTAGTGGATGATTCTGATGTAATTATAGTTGAGCCTGAAGCACCACCAGAGGATCCTGATGATACTAAAACAGGCAGTGATGAAGATAATGAAATAGCACCTGAAGAATTAGAAGTTGTAGATGATGAAATTATAATCATTGAAGAACCAGAAGTGATTTTAGAACCTAGTGAACAACCAACAGGTTCATCAATTGTTGTTATTGTAAAAGAAACAGAAGAAGTTGATTTGGATGTTCAAGCACAAGATCCAGATGAGGATATATTATCCTATTCTTATACAACACCATTGAATAAAGAAGGTCAATGGAAAACTACTTATGGGGATGCTGGTGAATATACAGTTACAGTTACAGCAACAGATGGTAAATTATCATCTTCAAAAGATGTATTAGTTTTAGTTAATAAGAAAGAAGAAGCACCAACAATTGATTCATTTAGTCCAATAGAAACTGAGTTAAAAGCAGAAGAAGATACTTCAATTGATTTTGCTGCAAAAGCGTCTGATAAAAATAAGGATATATTAACTTATACTTGGAGACTTAATGGGAATGAAGTTTCAGATCAAAGTTCATATTCTTATATGATCTCTTTTGAAGATTCTGGAAAACATAAACTAGTTTTAGAAGTAACCGATGGTGTTGAAACTGTTAAGAATGAGTGGAGTATTGATGTTAATAATGTTAATAGACTTCCTGTTCTAGAAAATATTGCAAGTATAACTGTTAATGAAGATGAAGAAGTTGTGATTGTGCCTGAAGCACAGGATGCTGATGGTAATGAACTTACTTTTGATATCTCAGAACCAGTAGGTGACAGTGGCGTTTGGCAAACAACATATGATGATGCAGGTGTTTATGATATTATTGTAACTGTATCAGACGGTCAAGATGAAGTAAGTCAAAATGTTAAAGTAACTGTTGAAAATGTTAACAGAGCACCAGTTATACTTAACATTAAGAAAAAATAATTTTTTATTTTTTATTTTAATTTTATTTTGGGGGCAGTATGAAAAAAATATTTGTATTAAGTATAATTTTTCTGGTATTGATTAATCTAGGTTTAGCTGTAAACATTACTGTTCATGAAACTGAACTTGTTGAACTTGATTTGGAAAGTTCTGATCCCGATTCTGATAATCTTAGTTATAATTTTAGTTTACCTTTGAATAGTGAAGGGGAGTGGCAAACTACTTATGGGGATGCTGGTGAATATTCAGTTGAAGTAACTGTTTCTGATGGTGACCTTTCATCAACTGAGATTCTTGACCTAGTTGTTCTTAGAAAAGAAGAAGAACCTGTTATTGATTTATACGCGCCTCAAGGTGAAATTGAGTTAGATGAAGGGGGTATAGTTGAGTTTATTGTTAGTGCATCTGATTTGAATAATGATGGTTTGTCTTATTTGTGGATATTTGATGAATCTGAAATTAGTGGGAATACATCTTATACTTATCAACCGAATTTTTTTGAACAAGGTGAGCATGTTTTAAAGATTGAAGTATCAGATGGTACTACAATTGTTTATCAAGAATGGTTAATTAATGTTAATGATGTTAATAGAAATAAATTATTAGATTTGTTTGAAGATGTAGCTATTAATGAAACAGAAAAATTAGTATTAAATTTGCCCGATTTTTCTAAATATAATCTAGATTTTGAAATTTCAGAACCAATTGGTGAAGATGGAGTTTGGCAAACAGGTTATGATGATGCTGGAGAATATACTGTAACAATTGATATTAATGATGGGGATTTTTCAGCAGATAAGGAAATTTTAGTTATTGTAGATAATGTTGATAGGCCACCAGTGATTTCTTCTATATCTAATGTTAAATTAGATGAAAATCAAGTTGTTACAATTACTTTAGAGGCACAAGATCCAGATGGTGATGAAATTCAGTTTTCAGGATATAATTTGCCTGATGGTATAAATATACAAGATAATGTTTTTGTTTGGGAAACAAATTATGATACTGTTAAACGAGATAATTTGTTGAATCAAATTCTTCATAAGTTTCATTTATTATCTAAAAATCATAAAGTTACTTTTGTTGCGGAAAGTAATGGGTTAAGATCTGAGGAAGAAGTTTCAATTAGAGTAAATGATGTTAATCGAGTACCAGTTTTGGATGATCTTGAGAATATTACTGTTAAAGAGGGTGAATGGTTAGAGTTAAGTCCTAGTGCAATTGACCCTGATGGAGATAAGATTAGTTTCTCATATTCTGGTTGGGTTAAGAAAATACCTTATTATATTGATTATGATGAAGCAGGTGAGCATAAAATTTTAGTGACTGTTTCTGATGGGTTCTTAAAAGAGACAAAAGAGTTATTTGTTAATGTTGAAGATGTTAATAGAAATCCTTGGTTGATTAATAATAATCTTAGTGTTATTGAAGGTGAAAATATTAGTATTATACTTGATGTTATTGATCCTGATGGTGATTTAGTTGATATTACTGCTGGAGTTCTTCCAAACGGCGCTAGTTTAGTTGATAATGAATTTAAATGGGAAGTGCCATTTGATATAACTAAGAAAGGTGAAATTACTGCAGTACTTGTAACTTTTGTTTTATCTGATGGTAAAAGTAATGTTACTGTTGAATTTAATATTTATGTTAAGAATGTTAACAAAGCACCTGAAATTGTTGAGTTTAGTCCAATTGAATCTTTTGGTGTTAATGCAGGTAGTACAGTTACATTTGAAGTTAAAACTCAAGATTTTGATGGTGATGATTTAACTTATATTTGGGACTTTGGGTTGTTTGATAAGCATGAAAGTGGGTCAGCTCATAGAAGGGGTTTTACTGTTCCTGGAACTAAAAAGATTAAAGTTATTGTTTCTGATGGTGAAACAGAAGTTGAGCATGAATGGGAAGTTAATGTTATTACTAAAAAAATTGAAAAAAAAGTTGTTAAGAAAGTTGAACAGCCAGTTGAACCTGTTGAAAAGCCTATTGAAAAGCTTGTTGAGCCTAAGAAACCTGAACCAAAACCTGTTGAACCAGTTCAACAAAAAGAACCTAATATCTTGACTTTTGTTATTGAGGGATAATCTTTATAAAAGTTAAAATCTTTCTGTTTATGTGGCAAAAATTTCTCAGATTACGGATGATGCAACAATTAATCTAGCTTTAGATACTATTAGAATTAAGAAACAAGCAATAGTTTTTGTTAATAGTAAGAATTCTGCAGAAAAGACAGCAGAGAATCTTAGTAAGAAACTGAAAGATACTCCTGAATTTGAGCATCTTGTTGAATTTGTTTTACATTCTCTTGCAAAGCCTACAAAGCAATGTGAAAGGTTAGCAAAATGTATTAAGAAAGGTGTTGCTTTTCATCATGCTGGTTTAACAAGTAAACAAAAGACTGTTATTGAAGATGGTTTTCGTAAAGGTGAAATTAAGGTTATCTGTTCTACGCCAACACTTGCAATGGGACTTGATTTGCCTGCGTTTAGAGCTATTATGAAGACGTTAAAGAGGTATGGGCGTAGAGGTTTACAATATATCCCTGTACTTGAATATCTGCAGATGGCTGGAAGAGCTGGCCGTCCTAAATATGATAGTTATGGTGAGTCAATAATTGTTTCTGGTACTAAGGCGGAAAAAGAAGAGTTGCATGAAAAGTTTATTTGTGGTAAACCAGAAGATATTTATTCTAAACTTGCAGTTGAGCCAGTATTAAGAACCTATGTTTTATCATTGATTGCAACAAATTATGTTAATTCTAAAAAAGATCTTGTTGAATTCTTTTCTAAGACGTTTTGGGCGCATCAGTTTAAAGATATGTTTAAGATCGAATCGATTATTGATAAGATTCTAGGGTTATTAGAAGATTGGGAATTTCTTATTGGTTATGGAAATGATTTTCAATCTGCTAACGAACTTGGGGAAGAGAAGTTTAAAGCTACAAGAATTGGAAAAAGGGTAGCTGAACTTTATATTGATCCTTTAACTGCACATAATTTAATTAATGGGATACAAAGAGCTGCTTCAATGAATCTTAATGATATCTCTTTTTTACAGTTAGTATCTAATACTTTGGAGATGAGACCTTTGTTAAGGGTTAGGGTAAGTGAATATGATATTGTTGGTGAAGAATTGGTAAAGAATTCAGAGTTTATTTTACAGGATGAACCTTCACTTTACGAATCAGAGTATGAAGATTTTATTAATTCTGTTAAGACTGCTATGTTTCTTAAAGACTGGATTAATGAAAAAGGTGAAGAAGATTTGCTTGAGAAATATAACATAAGGCCTGGTGAGATTAAGGTAAAGGTTGATTTAGCTGATTGGCTTTTGTATTGTTCTGAGGAATTTGTAAAGATGTTAGCATTTCAACCTTTGATTAAAGAGATTGCTAAAATGAGGATTAGGGTAAAGAATGGTGTTAAAGAAGAAATAATTACTTTACTTAGGTTGAAAGGTGTTGGTAGGGTTAGGGCAAGAAAAATGTATAATGCTAGAATTAGAGATCTTGGAGATTTAAAGAAAGTTGATATAACTAAATTGGTTCAATTATTAGGAAAGGGTATAGCTTTAAGTTTAAAAGAACAAGTTGGGCAGGATATGTCTAAAATAGTTGTTAAAGAACGAAAAAGAAAGGGGCAGATTAGTTTGAAAGACTATGTGTAAATTAATAATTGCTGTAATGTATCCTTCGCAAGAAATGTTGGTAAAAGTTAAAGAAGATTTGATTAATGAATATGGTGCAATTGTTAAAGAGTCAGAGTCTTATGATTTTACTTCTTTTACTTCATATTATGAACCTGAAATGGGTGCTAAGATTAATAAGAAGTTCTTGATCTTTGATAAAAAAATTTCTAAAAGGGATTTGATTGAAATAAAAAATCATATTACTTTATTAGAAGAAAAATATTCAAAAAAAAAGAATAGGACAATAAATCTTGATCCAGGTTATATTTCAAGTAAAGAATTAGTTTTGGCAACTGTTAAGGGAAAAGGGTTTAAAGAACAAATTTCAGATAAAATATGGTTGCATAAGGTTTTGGAGTTTAAAGATGATTTTGTGATTACTTTTTATCATACTTTTGATGATTATAAGAAATATAAAGATTGGTTTCTAGATAAAGTTTAAATAATTATATTTTATTCTATCAATTACGCCCGTGTAGTCTAGTGGATAGAACACCTGGTTGCGGTCCAGGAGACCGGAGTTCAATTCTTCGCACGGGCATTTTTAATATTAATTATATTCTTATCTTAAATATAAACCTTTATATATATACTATATACTACCATTTAGTTAGGGGTATTATGGATATAAGAAACGTTCAAAAGACAGGTAATATGTTTTATGTGTACTTGCCAACTAAGTGGTGTAGGAAGCATAATATCAGTTCAGAATCAAAAGTAACTACTAATAGTGATTCTCAAGGTGGTTTAGTTGTTCAACCACAGATTATGAAGAGAAAAGAAAGAAATATTAAATTACATATTGATGAAAAAGATAAAGATTTGATTATTAAGTTAATAGTTGCTTGTTATATAAATCCAACTACTTCTTTTGAAATTAGTTTAGGTAAAGAAGTTGATATTAGTCAGTTAATAAATGAAAAATCTTTAACAGGTGGTTTAGACCTTGTTGATATGGACGGCCATCATATAAGTTATGAATCTAATTTGTTAGTTACAAACCCTGAGTCTCTTTTAAAGACGATGATTAAGAAAATTAAGAATATGATCTTGGTTAAGACAGGTAGTGGTTTGAAAGATTTAATGGTAAAGTATGAAGATGAGATTGATAAAAGTCATTTTCTTATTGATAAAGCTGTAATATCTGCATTTTCTTTTTCTGAGAATGATACTGATCTTAAACATGTTTATTTATTTTATATCTCAATTATCTCTCAGAATTTAGAGAAATTAGCAGACCATATAATCTCTTTAGAAGGTGATGAAGTAAATTATCTAAATAAAATTATGTCTTCTATTGAAATGTTGCAGAATTTATTAAATAATTTGGATGGATTTAATTATAAGGTAGCAATTGAATTCTCAAAATTGGTCTCAAAAATTGGTGATCTTAAGGTTAGGGATCTTCAAACACATAGGAAGAATAGGATTAAGAAAATTTTAGTAAACATTTCTGAAGTATTAATGGATTGGTCTGTAACAAAAGAGATTGATAAATAGTTTTCATATTATACTTATAAGTATTGTATGGATTGTCGTTAGCTCATCATTATAAAAAATAAATGACTTCTTTTTCTTATGATTACAATAGGTACATTCTTTGCAATAATAGGCGCTGTTGTTGCATTAGGCGTTGCAGGAATAAGTACAGCAATAGGTGTTGCAGCAGCTGGAGTTGCAGGTGCTGGTACAGTAGCTGAAAAAAAAGAGAATTTTAAAAATGCTTTAATTTTACAAGCATTACCACAGACTCAAACTGTTTATGCATTTATCATTTCTTTATTGATTTTAATGGGTACTGGTTTATTGAGTGGACAACCAAAAGATTTGAGTAATGTTCAAGGTTTAGCTTATCTTGGTGCTGGTTTAGTGGTTGCAGTAACTGGTATGACTGCTGTGTTACAAGGAAAAGTTGCATCTGCAGGTATAATAGCTAGTTCAAAAGATCCTACTTCATTTGCTTCTCATTTAGTTTTTACAGGGCAGTGTGAAACACCAGCTATTTTTGGGTTTATTATTTCATTAATCTTACTTATAGTTGGCATGGGCGTTCTAGCATAAGCTTTATAAAGCTACTTTTATTACCATATATTGAAGAAATTCGGGGTGAATTTAATATGACAGATAAGGTACAACCTATTTTTATAATGCCAGAAGGCACTGAAAGAACTAGTGGTAAGAATGCTCAAAGAACTAATATTATGGCTGCTAAATTAGTAGCTGAAACAGTTAGAACAACACTTGGTCCAAAAGGTATGGATAAAATGTTAGTTGATGGTATGGGAGATGTTACTGTTACAAATGATGGAGTTACAATTCTAGAAGAAATGCAGATTGAACACCCTTCTGCAAAAATGATTGTTGAAGTTGCTAAAACACAAGAAGATGAAGTGGGCGATGGTACTACAACAGCTGTTGTTTTGGCTGGTGAATTACTGAAGAATGCCGAAGAATTATTAGACCAAAATGTTCATCCTACTATTGTTGCAAAAGGTTATAGATTAGCAGAAGCCAAAGCACAAGAGATTCTAAATCAGATTGCAGAAAATGTAACTGAAGATGATGAAGACATTTTAAAGAAAATCTCTATGACTGCTATGACAGGAAAAGGTGCAGAAAGTTCAAAAGAAAAACTTTCAGAGATTTCAGTTAAAGCTGTTAAGATGGTTGCAGATAAAACTAATGGTAAGATTTCTTTAGATAGAGAAAATATTAAGCTTGAAAAGAAAGTTGGTGGTTCTGTTGATGATTCAGAACTTGTTGAAGGTATTGTTCTTGATAAGGAAAGAGTACACTCTGGAATGCCTAAAGAAGTTAAAGAAGCGAAGATTGCATTAGTTGATAGTGCAATTGAAATTAAAAGTACTGAAATTGATGCTAAAATTCAAATAACTGATCCAGCTCAGATGCAAGCTTTTATTGATCAAGAAGAAAAGATGCTTAGAGATAAAGTTGAGAAAATTGTTGCATCTGGTGCGAATGTAGTATTTTGTCAAAAAGGAATTGATGATATTGCACAACATTTCTTAGCAAAAAAAGGAATTTATGCTGCAAGACGTGTTAAAAAATCAGATATGGATGCATTATCAAGAGCTTCTGGTGCTAAAGTTGTTACAAACCTTGATGACCTTTCACAAGATGATCTTGGAAACGCTGGAGTAGTTGAAGAAGTTAAAGTTGGTGATGAACAAATGACTTATGTTAAACAATGTGATAGCGCTAAGTCTGTTACAGTACTTATTAGAGGCGGAACAGAACATGTTGTTAGTGAAGTTAAAAGAGCAATGGAAGATGCAATAGGTGATATTGCTGCAGCTTTGAATGTTGGAAAAGTTGTTGGTGGAGCTGGTGCTCCTGAGATTGAAGTTGCTCGTGGATTAAGAAAGTATGCTGAATCATTATCTGGTAGAGAACAACTTGCTGTACAGGCTTTTGCAAATTCAGTTGAAGTTATTCCTAGAACCTTAGCAGAAAATGCTGGTATTGATCCAATTGATATTCTTACAGAACTTAAGTCAAGTCATGATGCAGACCAAAAATGGGCTGGGATTGATGTATTTTCTGGAAAAGTTGTGGATTCTTGGGGTCAAGGAGTTATTGAACCTTTAAAGATTAAAACACAAGCAATATCTTCAGCATCTGAAGTTGCGGTTATGATACTTCGTATTGATGATGTGATTGCTGGTTCTAAGACTGGCGGACCACCACCTGGAATGCCTCCTGGTGGAATGGGCATGCCACCTGGAATGGGTATGTAATTTTATTTATTCTTTTTCTTTATATATTAAAAACACAACATTTAAATACAAAAACTCCAATTTTTAAGTTATAATAGTTATTAGAGTATCAACATAATTTTCAAAAAGAGGTGTATATAATGGCAGAAGCTCGCGCTAAGTCTACTAATAGAGAAGAAGGTGTTTATGAAATAATGCCTTATAAGGAAGTAATGGAGCTTAAAAAGCAAGTTGCTGAGCTCAAAGAGAGGTCAGGTAAGCCCCTTAATGAAGATTTAATGAATTCTATTTCAGTTTTAACAAAACAGCTAGGCAGTCTTCTTCAGTTGTTTAAAACAGCAGCAGATGAAATGAGGACAGAAGAGTCTGCAGAAGAAAGAATTGCACATTCTTTAAAGCCAATTCTTGAAAGAATGGAAGGGGTAATAGATCAAAATAAAACAATTGCAGAAGGTATGGTTGCAATTGCGGATATGGTAAAAGAGATTAAAGGTGAGAAACCATCAAAGGCGTTTGAAGAAATTGATATTCCTAAGATTGGTGGAACTAAAAGTAGTACAAAGCATTCTGATTTATTAGATATGCCTGGTATGGATATGCCTCCACCACCTGGTGGAATGCCACTACCTCCTGGACCTGGTATGCCTCCACCACCTGGCGGAATGCCTCCTCCTGGAATGGGTATGCCTCCACCACCTGGCGGAATGCCACTTCCTCCTGGACCTGGTATGCCTCCACCACCTGGCGGAATGCCACCACCTCCTGGAATGGGTATGCCTCCACCACCTGGCGGAATGCCACCTCCTCCTGGACCAGGTATGCCACCACCTGGCGGAATGCCACCATTAGGGCCACCACCTAAAAAGAAGAAAAAAGGCTTATTTAAGAAATAATGGAACATATTAATCCTGAAGGTTTAAGGGTATTTCTAAGACATGTAGCTAGAGTTCAAAAGAAAATTACTGAAAGAGGTATGGCGCGACAAAAGCTTCAGCGTAAGATTCAGAATTTGAAAAGGGCTTCAATTGGTGCAAAAACTAAAAGAAAGATTGATGTTGAATTAGCTGAACTTAATAGACATATTAATGAAGTTATTGAAAAAGAAAAAGCTATAGCTGGATATGCCAAAAGGGGAGACGATGTTACAAATAGTTTAGTAAATTCATTGTTGGTTAATAGCCAGAAAATGGATACAGTATTAGATGATGTTAAGAAACTTGAACAAAAACTTGATGGGTTTTCAAAGTTAAAACTTGATAGGGAAGTTCGTATGAAAGTTTTGGAAAAGAAGATTGGGATGTCTACAACAAAAAAGGGAGCTTCTTTTGAATTAAGAACACAATTAGATAAAGTTGTTAGACATTTTGAAGAAGTTTCAAAGGATCCTAAGTATAATCCTTCTGATCTTAATTCTATACAAAATAAAATAAATATGATCCGGTTAAAATTATCTACAAGTCTCTAGCCATAATTGTATTTCTACTATTTGCTTTTGCCCTGTCACAAGACTTTTTAACCAATTCTTTAACTATTTGATTAAGTTTTTCATGAAAGTTGGAAGATACACTCATCTTTTTTCCTTCATATACTGTTAATTCATCAATTTTTGATCTGATAACTAATGTTGAACCCATTTTAATTACCTCCTTTAATCATGTGTGTACCAAAAACTATTTTCTTTGTCTAGTTTACAGAATCCAAACCTTTCAAATTGGATTACTTCATTTATTTTAATATTTTTTATTGATTCTTCTGCAAAACCTTTTTGCAATTTGCAGTCAGGCATTAGAATCTCAACTTTTGTTGTTTTTTCAGGTAACCAATGAATGATTTTCTTGCCTTGCTTTTTGTATTCTTCTATGTTTAATGAATGAAAAATAAATTTATCATGTTTTTTTGTAAAATTTAAACAGTCCATTAATCTTACTAAATCACCTTCTTTAATTGTTTCTAAATCTTTTTTTGAAATGTGAAATGTATCTTTAACTTTGAATTTTCTTCCGCCTTTTTTGTTATGTGGGTGTAAATTTAGTTCTAGTTCTTGTTTAGGTGCGTTTTCTATAACTATTTTTTTTGGGTCTGGAATAAAGAAATACCTTAATGCTTTTTCATCTAGTAATTTTCGATTTATTGATGCAATTACTGAAAAATCTAAGTTTGAAGTTGTTTTTGACATGCCAATAACTTTTGAAAGTTCATAAAATGATTCTTTAATAATGCCTCTTCTTTTTAGTGCTCTTAATGTAACTAATCTTGGATCGTCCCAGCCAATATATTTTCCTGATTCTATCATCTCTCTGATTTCACGGCCTTTTGTTACTGCTCCAGTTACATTAAATCTTGCATATTGTTTTACTTCTGGGTTTGGTAGGTTGAATAAATTTCTTATATAATCTTGTAGTTCAATTCTTGATTGGAATTCGTTGCTTCTTAAAACATGAGTTATTTTCATTAAGCCTTCTTCAATAGCATTTTCAAAATCGTACATTGGCCAAACTTTGTATTTACTTTTTTGTTTGTAATGTTCTTGATAAGCTAATCTGAATATTACTGGATCACGCATTACTGCATTTTTATGTTGCATTGAAATCTTTAATCTTAAAGTAATCTCGCCTTCTTTGAACTTGCCTTTTTTCATATCTTCCCAATCTTTTGATGTATCTTTAGAACTTTTCCCTCGACAAGGACAATCATTCATGTCTCTACGATTTTTTGAAATATTTTTACTTTCACAAGAACATGTGTATACATTATCTTCTTTGATCAGTTTTTCTGCAAATTCATAGTATTTATCAATATGGTCAGAAACAAATACTGTTTTGTCTGTTTTAATATTAAGATATTCTAGAACATCTTGTTTCATTGAATCTACATATTCTTGAGTAGATTTTTCTGGGTTTGTATCTTCAAATCTTAACATACATTTACCTTTGTATTTGATTGTGTACATGTAGTTTAATAAGAAAGAAACAGCATGACCTAAATGATTATATTTTGAAGGTTCTGGAGAAATTCTTGTAATAACTTTACCTTCAACTGCATTTCTTAGTTCAGGAAGTTCTTTTCTTTGTTTTTGTCTTTGCTTTTTTTCTTCTTTTTGTTTTTCTTCGTAATCAGGATTTAATTTAAGAAATTCTTCTTTTTGTTTTTCTAAGGATATTTTGTTAACTTCTTTAATTATTTCATTAACTTTTTGAGAAATTTCTTTCATGTTTTGTTTTACTTTAGGATCTTCTTGGATTAACTTTCCAATAATAGCTCCAGGATTAGCCTTACCATTAAATTTTATAGCATTTTCTAAAGCGTATTTTCTTATGGATTCTTTCATATTTTGCTAAAAGAAGGCTTAATATATAAAAATTTTGGATTTAGTAATGTTTTTAAAGAATAATCTCTTTCTGATTAATACATGGGCTGGTCGTATAATCTGGCTATTATGCCCGGCTGGCAGCCGGGAGGTTCTGGGTTCAAAAGTGCAAAGCAGTGCTTTGTTTTGAAAGTCCCAGCCAGTCCATTTAATGGTGATAAACATGGAAGAATGTATTCAACAGAAATCAAAGATTTCTGAGCATACAAGTGAAACTTGTATATTTTGTAAAATAATTAAGGGTGAAATACCTTGTGCTAAGATTTATGAAGATGATAAAATAATCTCTTTTTTAGATATTGCACCTACAGGAAAAGGGCATGCTTTAGTTGTTCCTAAAGAGCATTATGAAACATTAATTGATTTGCCTGAAGAATTTCCTTTCTTAAGTGCTGTTAAAAAGGTTGCAAGAGCTCAGTCTGCAGCTTTAGGTACTGATGGCTTTAATTTAGTTATTAACAATAAGAGATCTGCGGGTCAAGTAGTGTCGCATGTGCATGCACATATAATCCCTAGACAAGCTAATGATGGGGTTTTCTTTGAATTAAGGCATAGGAAAGCAACTGAAAAAGAGATTGCAGATGTTGCTGAGAAGATAAGCAAATTTTTATAGTAAACTCTTAGAAAGTAAAGTTTTCTACCCTTTTATCACTCTTCGAATGATAAACTTTTTAAAAGAGTGTTTTATCCTATTTATCTATATGCCGGCTTAACTCAGTCTGGTTAGAGTGTCACATCCATGTTGGAGACAAGGCTCATAAGGGTTGAGCGATGAGGCTAACGCCGATGATTAACCCCCAACTAACTGAGAGACGTGAAAGTCTGGAGTTCAAATCTCCAAGCCGGCATTTTTATATTTCTTAGTGTGCTTTGGATTAATAAATCCTATTTTATCAATAAATATTTGAAGATTGGTTCTTCCGTTGAATTGTATTCGATATAATGTGTTCCAAGCTTTACTAGGATATTTATGGCTGATGTATAAGTTACCCTTCATTCCAATATATTTTAGATATATCATAACTTGTGATAATAATGGTTTTGATATACTAGATAATTCAATTCTAGGATAAATGATTCCATTATTGTTTGTGATTACTAAACACCCATCAGTTGCGAAATATCCTTGAATTATATGTTTCATATTTTTGTTGTTAAATACGTGGGGTATGGATAATTCTGTGCCCTTTTTTCCAATAGGGAACCCCACTTCATGTAATTTGTTAAAGAATTGTTTATTTGTGAATTGGATTTCAAGTTTTCTTTGTTTAATTCTTTTTTTAATTATTATTTTGTTTTTAACAAAATGTTTTAGATTAGTTTTTACTACGTCTTTTAAAAAAGGATAATCATCTTTAATATTTCCAACAATTGATATGAAATAATATTTTGGCTCAATTTTAGAGAGACAACCATCACCTAAAAGAATTCCGTAAAGTAAAGCTAATTTATTTGATTTAGTTATGGGCGACATCATTTAAATCATTCAAAAATATATGTTGATTTAAATGAGATTGATGACTAGGTTTAAATATTTTACGCTCATAAGTCACGGAACCGGCATTTTCTCTAATCACAAATTTTAAATACTAATTATTCTAAGAAAATGTTTGTTAAAGGGTTAAAATCTTTAAAGTCAGCACGAATTTTAAGAGTTATTACTAGAATCCCTAGACTTTTTAGAATTCTTAGATTAAGGGACTTTATTAAAAAAAGAAATAAGTTTTGCTTTTTATTTAATAACATTTAAATATCAGTAGTTTGGTAAAATATGTTATGGCAAAAAGTGGTACGTTCTATTTAGATAAAGGTAAAGAAAGTTTGACATATACCAAGATGATTAAGTATTTATCAATATTTTTTTTACCAATTGCAGGTTTCTTTTATATTTCAGTTTTCTTGTCAAGGTGGGTGAATGATCTTTTTGGTTATTCAACTGTGATTACTGTTAGAGTAATGATGATCTTCTTTACTTTTATAGTATTTTTATTTGTAATACCTTATATTAGAAAAAGAGAAAATATCTCTGGTATTAGGTCGGCGTTGGTTGGATTTATTATTGTTGCTTTAGTTATGGCATTACCTTATTTGATATTTAGAAAGGATATTTCTGTTTTACTTAGTCAATTAACTTATTTAGCAAGTTATATACTCTTGACTTTTATTTTTTCTCCAGAAGTTCTTGGAATGGATGTTGATTTAAGAAGTTATTTTCAGCATTTTAAACAGTTAATTGTTTTAGGTGTTTATCTTTCAATTGTATTGTGTTATGTTCTGGGGTTTGCTACAATTTATCATAGTATGTATCAAGAGGATCAACAATCTTTTGATTTAAAAGGGGAAGGTAGTTATGTTACTTTTGCGTATTTTAGTGCAATAACTTTTACAACTATTGGTTATGGTGATATTGCTCCATTATCGACTGGTTCTAGGTTTGTAGTTGGTATTCAAGCGATAATAGGTACAGTAATTAATGTGATATTTATAGCAATACTCTTTATTTATATCTCTAATTTTGAGAATTGGTTCCAAAAAGAAGAGAAAGAGTTGCAAGCGCAAACAAAAGCTATAAAACAAATAAGGAAAAGATTGAATAAATAAAAATTAGTATTTGAATTTTAATTTTTCTTTGTTTTTCGTAAAGATTAATTTTTCTATATTATAAGTTCCATATTTAGGGGCTTCCATGAATCCTTCCCATGCAGCTTCTGCTAAAATACCTTTATCAAGCCATTCAAAAAGCCACTCATTACAATATTCTGGATTTTCTTGAGAAAAACCAGTTCCCATTCTAATTAACCATTTTTTGTTAAGTAGTTCGTGTGAACCTATAGGTGGTGTTATTATAATTGGGATACCTAGTGCTGTATAAAATGATAATTCACTAGGTTTTGTCCATATAATGTCTGTTGTGTGTAATAATTGGTTAAATTCTTTGAAATAACCGTCTTTATCTGCTGATAAGAGAATATTAATGTTTTTACCAATTCTATTACCTAGATTATGCTCTTTTACAATATTTACAAAATAATCTCTAACTTCTGGTCTTGTTCCTGCTATTAAATTAATTTTAATTTCGTTATTTCTAAGGTATTTTTGTAGACTTTTAATTATAATAGAACCGATTTCTCCTTGTGCACCAGCACCACCAACTGCAAAAGTAATTGTTAGTTTATGGCAGACCCTACTTTTGTAATATTTTCCTAGATGTTTTTTTATACTCTCTTTGTATCTAGAGATGTATATTTTTTTAGGATCTAAATTTGGTAGCCTAGTTCCTAAGTCTCTTTTAAGAAAATGTAGGTCTGCGCCAGTGTTTTCTCTAGGTAGCGGAAAACCTGTGAAGAAAATGTTTTTTTTAGGTACACCATATTGTATTAATCTTTTTGTTGCATGTTCTGTTGGTGTACAATAAAATAACTTTTCTTTTTTTGGTTCTTCTGGTACCCATGTTCTATTAATATCTGTATCAGTAACAATACAGTAAATGTTTTTCTTTTTAGCGTGTGCTGCTGCAAGTGCTGGGCCAAAGAAAGTTGATACCATTGGAAGGTCTTTTTTTTCTGTATAATCAACAACACTTTTCATAAAATTCTTTCTAATTAATCTGTGCATGTAGATTGAACCTAGTGTTGGTCTAGACAAATCTCTGAAAGGATAATATGGGGAAACTGCTTGGAATTTATCGTATATGTTCCAAACAATTGGCCCGATTATTGGAACAGATTTAAATCTAGAAATTCTTTCATAAGATGATTGAAATTTTCTCCATTGTTTTTGCTCTTTTTTGGTTACCATACTATCACTATTAGCTGTGATAACCTTTTCGAATGCAATTTCTTTGAGTGGGTATGCTGCTCTTTGATGGCCATAACCCATGTCAACTGAGACAATCCAAGCCTTTTTAGATTTCATTATACAAAATTAATTTTTCAAGTATATAAATATTATTGTCTAAAAAGATAATTTGAATTTATAAAAATATTTATGGTATCTTTTCGAAGTACAACAATAAGTTTATAAAATCATATTAATTAACAAAGATATATGAAAACAATAGTTACTGGTGGTGCAGGGTTTATAGGTAGCCAGGTTGTAGATAGGTTGATAGAAGAAGGCCATGAGGTTGTAGTAATCGATAATTTATCAACAGGTAAAGAATCTAATATTAATAAAAAAGCAAAGTTCTATAATATTGATATTCAAGATCAAAAAGTTTCTGAAATATTTGAGAAAGAAAAACCAGATTATGTGAATCATCATGCTGCACAAATTGATTTAAGATTATCAATTAAAAAACCAATACTTGATGCTCAAATAAACATCTTGGGGTTGATAAATATTTTAGATAATAGTGTTAAGCATAATGTAAAGAAATTCATATATGTATCTTCTGCTGCAGTTTATGGCATACCTGGAAGTCTTCCTGTAAAAGAAGATGTGGCTAAACTACCTTTATCGCCTTATGGTATAGGTAAATGGGTTGGAGAACTTTATTTGAATTTTTATAATCAAACATTTGGTTTGAATTATACTACATTAAGATATTCTAATGTTTATGGTCCTAGGCAGCAAGGTGGTGAAGCTGGCGTAGTATCAATATTTATTAGAAAAGTATTAGCTGGTGATAATCCAATAATTTTTGGTGATGGGAAACAAACAAGAGATTATGTTTTTGTTTCGGATGTTGTAGATGCAAATATTTTGGCTTTAACAAAAGGGGATAAAGAAGCATTTAATATTGGGACTGGTGTTGCTACTTCAGTTAATGATCTCTTCTCAGAAATTAAGAAAATTACTAATCATCAAGAAACTGCTGAACATGCAGAAGAAATTAAAGGTGAATTAAAGGAAATCTTTTTAGATTCTTTAAAAGCAGAAGATATGTTAGGATGGAAATCTAAAACATCTTTAAACGATGGTTTAAATCAAACTTATAATTATTTCAAGAATCTTATTTAATACTTTAACTTAACTTTTTTCTTGTTTTTTGAGAAGATTATATCTTCAATGTTATATGTTCCGAATCGTGGAGCTTCTGTAAAGCCGTTCCATGCATATTCAGCTAAAATGCCATTATTAAGCCATTCAAATAGCCATTCATTAGTATATTTAGGATTTTCTTGTGGGATTCCTGCACCCATTGTTGTTAACCATTTTTGGTTTAATATTTCATGTGCGCCTAAAGGTGGTGCAATTATAATTGGAATTCCTAGTGCTGTGTAAAATGAGAGTTCACTAGGTTTTGTCCAAAGAATGTCTGTTGTATGTAATGTTTTATTGAAAACTTTAAAGAGATTTTCTTTATCAGCAGCACAGATAATGTTAATGTATTTGTCTATTTCTTTTTCTAATCCTAGATTTGTAATTGTTTTATGATAATATTTGTTTACATCTAGATGTGTTCCTGCTATTAGATTAATTCTAATTTTATGATCTAGAATTTTATTTTTTAGGCTCTTAATTATATCTGCACCAATTTCTTTTTGTGCACCAGCACCACCAACTGCGAATGTAATAGTTAATGGATGGTCTTTTTTATTTTTGTAAAATTTTCCTAATTGTTTTTTGATTGTTTCTTTATATCTTGAAATATATACTCTTTTTGGGTCTAGATTGTGAAGTCTATAATTAATATCTTTTTTAGCAATATCTAAATTTTTTCCAATATTTTCTTTTGGTAATGGAAAACCTGTAAAAAATATATTTTCTCTAGGAACACCATATTCAACAAGTCTTTTAGTACTATGTTTAGTTGGGGTAAAGTAATGTAATTTTTCTTGTTTAGGAAACTCTGGTACCCAAACACGGTTAATGTCTGTGTCTGTTATAACACAATAAACATTTTTTAGGCCGTCATGTGCTGCTGCTAGTGCTGGCGCAAAGAATGTTGATACCAAAGGAATATTTTGTTTTTTTATGTAATGAATTATGTCTGAGATAAATCCTTTATTAATTAGACGATGCATATAAATTGAGCCCATGTTTGGTCTTGATAAATCTCTAAATGGATAATATGGTGATATTGATTGAAAGTGATCATATATTTTCCAGAGAAGTTCTCCAATTAATGGTAAAGATCTTATTTTTGATATCCATTCATAGGAAGATTGTAATCTAATCCATAATCCTCTTTCTTTTTTGCTTACTATTTGATCTGTGTTTGCAGTAATTACTCTTTCATAAGCAAGATTTGTTAGGGGATATGCTGCTCTTTGATGACCATAACCCATATCTACTGTAATGATCCATGCTTTATGTTTCATAGTTGTTTTTTTCTAATTAGAACTATATAAATTTAACGCCAGCGCTCGGATTTGAACCGAGATACGAAGAAGAGCAAAGCTCTTCTTGTACAAGAAATCCAACGCTGCGACCCGGATTTGAACCGGGATATCCTAACGGAAAATCGCTGTAACGCATAAATTCGTAAGTGAATTTAATGCTTCGAGGCGATCGCAGTACCGGGTTGTGCCATCGCAGCGTAATTGAATTTCTTTGTATCCAAAAGGAAAGACGCTTTCTATAATATTTATTCGAGGTGACCGCAATACCGGATTATGCGACGCTGGCTTAATTAACAGTAAAAATAATTTAATTATAAATCTTTTGGCAGTCTAACAGTAAACACACTACCTTTACCAATTTCACTTTCAACTTCGATTATTCCTTTATGTAAATCAACAATTTGTTTTGCAATGGTTAAACCCAAACCTGAACCCCCTGCACTTCTAGTCATGTGGCTTTGAACTTGGTAGAATTTGTCAAAGAGTTTAGGAAGTTTATCTTTCTCAATTCCATCTCCTGAATCTTTAACTATTAATCTCCAATGATTATGGTTTGTTTCTGCAATAATTGTAATATTTCCACCTTTATGTGTAAATTTGATAGCATTTCCTATAAGGTTAATCAAAACTTGTTTGATCTTTTGTTTATCTGCTTTAACCCTTAGTCTTTTATTAATTTTTATTTTAGTTTTAATACCTTTTTTTTCTGATAAATTAACATATAATGGATCAATAATCTCTTTAATGTAGAATTCAGATAGGTCTAATTTTTCTTTATTACTTTCATATTTGTTTAATGAAAGGATATCATTGATTAAATCAGTAAGTCGGTTACTTTCTGTGTGAATTATGCTTAGTGCACCTTTTTGTTTTTTTGAAGCTTTTCCAAACTTTCCTTGCATAAGTAATGAGAGATATAATTTGATAGATGTTAAAGGTGTTCTTAGTTCATGGCTGACAACAGATACAAAATGGTCTTTTAATTCACTAACTTCTTTTTCGTGTTGATATTTTTGTTCTGCTGTCATTAATTTTGTCTTTAAGTATGCTTTATCAACTAATTTAAGGTAAATAACTCTTGCAAATAGTAATGTTGCTAAGATTGGGAAAGGATGTTGGAATAATGTTAGTTTAATAAATTGGTTTTGAAATAATATAAAGTTAATTAGTTCTACTGCTGGGGAGATTAAATATATACTAAATGCAAATGAAATGCTTTGATAGTATCTTAATTTCTTTTTAGTATTTAATATTAAGATTATAGATATTATTAAGATTATTTTTATTATAATAAACCAAATTGTTCCAAAAAATGAAGAAAATTCTAAGAAGTTATTTTCTAAGTAAGCAAAAAACCAGAAAATCTCAATTATTAATGAGATTCCTAATATTATCATAATAATACTCCAAATGGTTCTTTGAAAAGTCTTTAATTTTTTGACAAATATTGGGAATAGGAAAGCCGCTGCTAACATGATTATTCCAAAAATTTCAAGGCCGTTTTCCAATACTGGAATAAAATAGGTTAATGTTTTTAATCTTAGACTGCCGAAATTTAGATGAAAATAGAAAAATGACATAATTGCTGATTTAAGTGTGAGGGCCATGAAAGCTAGACCTAAATATCTGTACTCTTTTTTTTGGGATTTAACGTGTTCAGAAAGGATCATATAAGTTAATGAAAAGAATATGATTAATTCTAAGCCATATTTTACTAATTGGCCACCATGTCCACCTAAAAGTTTGAAGAATGTGTTAAATGGTGTTAAATCAAGGAGGAAGTAAAAGATTGGCTCAATCATTTTGTTAGCTTTAAAGCTAATGATTTTAGTTGTTCTGGTTCAAATGGTTTGGTAAGATAAGCATTTGCACCAACAAGTTTTCCTTTATCTTCATCAATACCTTGTGATAAAGCTGTGACCATTAAGACTTTGATATTTTTTAGTTCATCGTCTTGTTTAAAGTGGAAACATAAGTCATAGCCACCTCGTCCTGGAAGCATAAGGTCTAAAATAATTAATTCTGGCTTAAGTTTCTTAGCTAGGTCATATCCTTCTTTACCATTTTTAGCGTAGTGGACTTCAAAGTAATCTTCAAGAATTAATCCTTCAGCTTTTGCAATAGGTTCTTCGTCTTCAATAATTAGAACTTTCTTCATATTAACCCCCACTATCACCAGTATTAGGTTAGGATATTTGATTTATAAATGTTTTGGTGGGATTGTGTCATATTTCATAGTGAAATAAGGAAATATTAAATAATCTAAATTATTTTATCTTTTTTTATGAAGCATATTCAGATATTTATAATACTAATTATTAGTTTTTTAATTGCTTTATTATTAAATATTCAGTATAATCTTTTTGTTAAAGCTTTATTGATTTTTTGGTTAATTAATCTTATATTTAATTTATTTTCTAAGAAATTATTAAATGATCAATTTATTTCTTTAACATATATTATTGAGTTATTTTCACTTTTATTCTTGATTCCTTTGTTTATTGTAATTGGTGTGAATGTAATTGTTTCTTCTATTCTTGTATTTGGTCTTTCTGAAATAATATTAGAACTTCTATCACACTTAAAATCCAATCCAATCCAAAAATAAATGTGCTAGTCCAGAAGATAAAATAATCCATTCTTGTTGAAATGCTAATACAATCAAAGTTGAGATTAATATTATATGATTTATATTATTAATTTTATTTATATTTAATTGTTTATTTAAATAATGATTTGTTTTAAACCATTTTCTCATTAATAAGACAAATGCAGTTGATAAATCTGATAAAAGAAAACCTACAATTAAGATGCCTAACCATTTTTCAGAAAAAATTAATATTAATATGCTTGTTGAAATTAGGTGTGGTAAACTTAAGTAAATCATTCCTTTGAGTATTTTAATAATATTACTATCCTTGTGCCATGCCACTTTTGAATTGTATTTATGTGCTTTTGCTCTTATATTTTTTATCAATTAAATCACTTTTCTTTTTATAAAGAATTTGTGTAGATCTTTTATAATCTCTTTATCTAATAATTTAATTAAAATTATATAAATAATAATTCCTAATAAAGCTAATCCAAATAATGTGGCCATATTAACAATCAAGATACTTTTAATAAAATAAAGAGATGTTAACATTATTAATGTTATCAAAATATATCTAATTAAAATCCTAAAGAATTTTCTAAAAAATTTTGGAACTTCTTTTGAGAGATAATATGAAAAATATGTTGTTTTTATCAATGAAAATATTGCTATAACATAAGCAGCACCTAATATTCCCCAAATTCTTACAAATGGGTATATCAATATTAAATAAGCAAAGAAATTAATTATGCTTAAGTTCTTGATTAATTCTGGTTTATTTTTTGCAAGAAAAAATGGTTCTGCAGGGTAAACAAGAATCTTTAATAATATTGCAATTGAGAGTACATATATTATTGGTACTGTTGCAAGCCATTTTTCTCCTAGAAATATTCTTATGATATCATTTGCAAGAATCATTATTCCTCCAATTGCAGGAACAATAATTAAATTGCTAAATTCAAATGTTCTAAAATATAACCTTTGCATTTTATTTTTATTCTTTTGAATCATACAAAAAACTGGAAAAATAACTGGTGTTATTGCAGCTTGTATCCCATTTACTATACCATTTACTAATGCTTCAGCTAAATGATACAAACCTAAAGAAGCCATTCCAAGAATTCTGCCTATTATTGCATTATCACCTTCTTGTACAAAAATATTTACAAATGAACTGGCTAAAAGATTTTTTCCATATTTTATATATCTTTTAGCAATTTTAATATCTATTAGTAAATTAGGCCAAAAAGGTGCTGCTAAAAAGATAATAATTGATTCAGCAAATATTGCAGATAATTGTCCATAAATTAAACTCCATACTCCATGTCCTGAGAAAACTAATATTACTGAGACAATGAAATATATTAATACATGAATTATGCTTGCAATTTGAATTGTCTTAAATTTTACTTCTTTATTTAATGTGGCGTTTGGTACATTTGTAAAGATCTTTATGATTTTTTGAATTGCTAGTACTCTAATCATCATACTGAGTATTATTGATAATGATGGATTTGTTATAGTAAAAAATTTAGCAATAATTGGTGCTGAGAAGAATATTAAAGCGAATACAAATAGATCTAATATACAATTAAGGTAGAATAATGTATTTTTTGCCTTTTTAATATCTGAATCTCTATCTTGAATAAATGCTTGATATGCACCTAATACTTTTAATATATCAAATGTTGAAATTATTAGTGCAGTTGTTGCAAATAAACCAAAATCTTCTGGGATTAATATTCTTGCAAGAATTAATTTTAGTAATATCTGGATTCCTCTACTACTAAAAAGTCCAATGAAATTCCATAATACTCCTTGCTTTAGTTTTTGTTTTAATGAAAGCATTTTGACTATCTCGATTTTATTGTATATAAACTTTTTCTAAAAGAATTATAATTTGTTTAATGTTTTTTTAGCCTTTTTTGTTAATAAGTAATAGGCTGGTATTATTATGAGAGTACCTGTGAAATTTATGATCATATCCTTTATTTCAAAATGTCTATAGCTAAAAAATGTTTGAATAAATTCTACTAAAACACCAAATGTTGCAGCAAGTAATATTGAGATAAAGAATGCTTTTGTTTTATATTTTTTATAAAAATTTAAGAACCAAAGAGCTGATAATATAAAATAAGCTGAGAAATGGGCTATAGTTCCTGAATTAAATACATAATCTTCTATAAATGGTATTTTAATTGCTTTTATAATGGAAAGAATAAGGATGATAATAGAGAACATGATTGGGGCAATAAATTTAATTCTTGAATAATTGAAGAATATCTTACTTTTCATTATAAATTATTTTTCTTAAGTCTATTTAAATTTTCTGGATTATTTATTGTAAAATCAAAAAGTTTATATACTTCTTTACGAATATGTAACAAATTAATCAATTAATTGTTATTTTAAATTAATATAATACAAATAAATGGTAAAATAATGTATAATGGGTGACTTATTTGTCACTAATTTGTAAAATGTCTAAGAGGGTATCAATATCGTTGGATAGTGAACAAATTCAGTTAATTAATTCTATTAAGGGATTTGGTAGTAAAGAAACAGAGAAAGTTAAGAATATACTTATTGCATATTTATCAGAAAAAGGTTATTTAGACGGTTTTAATAAAAAAAGAGGTTAATTAAAAGAGGATGGTAGGTAAAAGCAGCAAGCTTAGTAAATCTAGAAGTGTAAAATCTTCTGGAAATGATGAAGTATATATACTTATATCTAAAGCTAAAAATGCTTTGAAACACTCTGATTTTCATGTTGCTAGATCTAAATATTTTGAAGCTTTAGATAAATATTCTAAATTAGATCATCATATGAAGAAAGATCATTATATTAGTTTAAATAGGCTTTATGATAATCTTGAATCTTTTCAAAAAAGAAGTCATGCTAAGAAATTTAAGCCTATTAAAATAATAAAAGAAAATCCTTTGCCAAGAGATATTAAAGTTTCTAATAAAGAAAAAATTGTTAATAAATCAGAAAAAGGAAATTTCTTTAAGAATTTCTTTAGTTTTAATGATTCAAAAGAAGTTAATAAATTGGTAAACAAAAAAGAAGTAAAGCCTATAAAAATTCCTAAAATATCTCGATCCAAGCAAAGAATTGAAAAGAAAGAGAATATTAAAGAAACTGATTCATTAGATTCTGTAGTTGAGATGGATCTTGAGCAGATTTTGAGAGTTATTAAAAAAAGATGGGTCATGATAGCTAGTATTATCTTTTTAGCATTATTAGTTGGGTTTTCGCTTTCTTTATTTAATGCACCAAAATTATATTCATCTACTTCATTAATTAGTCTAGGAGTAGAAGATGACGATATTAATTCAATTATTGCACATAAGGCGATTGCAGATAGCGCCCTCATACTTATGCCTATTATTGATGAGTTTTTTAATGAGAATGAGAGTATTACACTAGATAAGTTTAGAAGTAAGTTCTACAATGTTGAATTAGTGGAAGAAAAAACAAGTACTCGAGATTCAACTATTGTTCCTTATTTAAGAATTACCCTTAAAGGGAAAAGTCCTGACGAAGCTAAGTTAATGAATGAGCGTGTGGTAGAAAACTTATTTAATTATTCTAGTACAATTTTTAATAAAAGAAATTATTTCTATTTAGAAGAAATTGAAATGAAAGAATTAGAAATTGTTAGATTAAATGAAGATATAAATAAGATTGAGAATATAATTCATTTTATTGAGCTTATAGAAAGTGATAATGCAGATAAAGAACAAAGAGTAGATATGTTAAAAAATCTTGTTTTTCAATCTTTTGATGTTAGTATTGAAGATTTAAATATTACTATTAATATTCTTGATAAGGCATTAGCGGAATTTAGCTATAGAAAAGAGTTTTCACAAGGTATGGTGAGAATTCTTGAATTTGCTCAAAGATACCTTATAGAACAAGGGAGGACATACAATAGTCTTTCTAATAAATTGTTGAATTCTATTAAAAAACTTAATGAAATGCAAGTAGAAAGAATAAATATTGAACGTGAGTTATATAAGAAAGAAAGAGAATTTACAGTTATTAGTGAGCCGCCGCTTCCAGTAGGTAAATTATTTCAATATTCAACTGAATCTATATTATTCTTAAAAGACTTTCCTGATACTAAAAATGAGCCATTGCCAAGTAATATACAGCGATTTTTTCCTGAAAGTGATGATGAACTTTCATTTATTGTAGAATCTAAACATATATTTCCTTCAGATAAGATAGTCAATCCGGTTTTAAAAGGCTTACTTTCTCAAGAAGAGGATCTAACTTTAGAAGAATTTAATGATCAATATTTACAAGTAGAAATGGTTAGTGAAAGAATTCGTAATCGTGAATTGATTGTTGTTCCTTATTTGAAGATTATTACAAAAGCAAAAAAACCAGAAATAGCTAAGAAAATGAATGAAATTCTTTTGGATGGTTTTGTAGATGATGCTGTACCTCAAAAAAATAAAGATTTAGATTTAATAACTGATAAACTTAATCTAAAAAAACAACAAATAATTAATCTTGAATCAGATATTGTTGGTTTTGAGAATGAACTCTTTAATCAAACAAGAATTAGGTTTGTGCATATTGCAGATCTTAGATCTTTGTTTTCTGAATTTAAAGATGAATTAGGCGATTCGGAGATTGATAAAAAAGATTTAGAACTTTATTATAATAATTTGAATAATTATGAGATTATAAGTCAGCCTCAGACACCATTTAGTTCCCTTGATAGAAAAACTGGTTTGGCTTTGATTATTTCTTTGTTTGCTGGTATTATAGTATCAATTGCAGTAGCCATTTCTTATGAGATGGATTGACTATAGAAAAGTTTTTATAGTTTGTTTATGATTATTTTTATGATTATGGTTAAGAAAAAGAATAAACTTGAAGAATCTGGGAATACTAATACAGTAGTTGGTAATACAGGCACTAAAAAAATAATTAGAATAATTACTGATTTTATTATTGGTTTTGTTGTAATGTGGATTGTTTTAGTGCTTCATGCAAACGCAACCCTTACACAATTTTGGGGTGCAATAGCTGATATTGAGGTTGCTTTGATGGCTTCGCTTGCTTTGTCGATTGTTTTATTAGTTTTATCAATTCTCTTTATAATTTCTTGTTTCTTATGGATAAAAAGGCCGCTAATTGCTATTGGTTTTCTTATAGCTTTTCCAATAGTTTATGTTATTAGTGAAGCTGTTCAAGAAGGATTTGAAATATTCTTTACATTTATATAGGAATGTCATAAACTTTTTACTAATCTATGACTGTGGTTGAACAACAACTATCATTCATACAATGTAAAGTTTCTGAGCATGTTCACCATCTATCTATGATTTGTGGTTTTTGACAGTTCTTTAATATAATTTGCATATTCTTTTTTAGTTAAATCAGAATTTAAACCAAAGAAAGTTATAGCTTTTAGATAGTTAATTGGTGTTCCTACATCAAGAAATTTTTCTTCAAGAGGGAGATATAATAAGTTACCTTTTGATATTAGTTTACTTAAAACTTGGTTTACAGATATTGCATCATCACCTAGACTAAATTTTTGTTTTTCTAGTATTGTAAGAATTTCATTTGTGAAAATATAACGTCCATTAGAAAGGATATTTAGATTAGTTTCTAAATGTTTTTTAATTAATTGTTTGGTTACTGGTTCTTTTGAATAAGTTAATGTATCTGAGAATGCAACAACAAAGGGTTTTTTTGTTAGCAATTTTCTTGCATGATATATCTCATGCATCCAACCTTTTGGATATTTTTGATCTAAATAGATTATTTTGACTTTTTTATTAATATTTTTAAGAGATTGTAGTGTACCTTTATGTCCAAAACTTTTTGTGTGTGTCATAAGCTTTTGATCATACTTAAAATATTCTTTAATTAGATTAAGGTTTCTTCCAGAGATTATTATTCTTGTTATTCCTGATTTATAAAGTTCTTCAATGATATAGTGTATAACTGGTTTGTTTAAGATAGGCAACATTAATTTATTTATATGATTAGTGTAAGGAAACATTCTAGAACCTAGTCCTGCTGCTGGGATTATTGCTGTAATAATTTGATTCATTCTTTAACTTTCGAATTAGCAATATTTAAATCTTTTTATTATAAGAATATAGTGTTTATAATTATTTTTTTCTCTTAAATAATTTTATAAATTGTTCAGATATTACTAAAAGTGTCCAGAAAATAATTTTTGTATCGAGAATTAAGTTCATATTTCTTTTATAATATAAATTAATCTTGTTAATATATTGATTATTTAATCGTTTTTCAAATGATTTTATTTTATATTCTTTAATTATATGTGATTTAGTCTTATTGTCTAAATAGCTTAAAACAGTCATAAGGCCGCTTACACCAGGTTTAATTGTAGAGACTTCTTTGGATATTTCTGTGTTATTAAGATAATCTTTTACTAACAAAGGTCTGTAACCAACAAAGCTCATACTGCCATTAAATACATTAAATAATTGAGGTAGTTCATCTAAATGTAAAGGTCTGAAAATCTTTCCAAATCTGGTTGATACTTCATAATTCGTTTTACCTTTAGCTTGAAGTTTTTGTGCATTTACTAACATTGTTCTAAATTTAAATATTTTAAAAGGCTTGCCATTTTTTCCAGCTCTTTCTTGCACAAAGAAAATTGGTTTACCTGATATTATTAAAGCAATAATTGAAATAATAAATATGAGTGGCCATAGTATAAGAATTAAAATAGTTGAGAAGATTATATCAAATGCTCTTTTGAATATTTTGTATTTCATTTTTTAACCTTCTCTTTGAAATATTCTATGGTTTTGTTAAGACCTTCTTCTAGATTTACTTTTGGTTGCCATGAAAGTTTATTCCTAGCGAGGGAAATATCTGGAAGTCTTCTTACTGGGTCATCTTGTGGTAGTTCTTTGAATTGAATATCTGATTTAGAATCTGTAAGTTTAATAATCTTTTCAGCAATTTCTATAATTGTTTTTTCATTAGGGTTACCTAGGTTTACTGGGCCAGTAAAATCATCACAGTTCATCATCTTTACCATACCAGTAATCAGGTCTGAAACATAACAAAATGATCTGCTTTGAGTACCTTTTCCATAAACTGTTAGGTCTTGATTACTTAAAGCTTGTATTATGAAGTTAGAAATAACTCTTCCATCGTTTAATGCCATATTTGGACCATATGTGTTGAAGATTCTAATAATTTTTATATCTGTATTATTTTTAGAATTATAAGAAAACATAAGGCTTTCAGCAACCCTTTTACCTTCATCATAACAAGATCTTGGGCCGATTGGATTTACATTTCCCCAGTCTGTCTCTTTTTGTGGATGGTTTATTGGATCACCATACACTTCTGAAGTAGAAGCTTGTAATATTCTTGCATTTGTTCTTTTTGCTAGGCCTAATATGTTTAACATTCCAACGGTATTTGTTTTTATTGTTTTTATTGGATTGTATTGATAATGTATTGGCGATGCTGGGCATGCTAAATTGTATATTTGATCAATCTCTAAATGAAGGGGATATGCAATATCATGTTGGATAATTTCGAATTTTGGGTTATTCATCAAATTAAGAATATTATCTTTACTACCTGTAAAGAAATTATCTACGCAAATTATTTCATTATCTTGTTCTAGAAGGTGTTTACATAGGTGCGATCCTATAAAACCTGCACCACCGGTTACTAATATTTTTTTATTCATGATGTTTGTTTATTTGAATTTTATGTTTTGCTGAAACTTTTTCTTTTTTTTAATCCTTTATTTTATGTGTTAACATAATAAATGTCCAGAAAATCATTTTTATATCAAGGATTAGTGATTTATTTCTTAAATAAAATAATTCTCTTTCTTTCTTTTTTTGATGATATTTATCACTTAATTTATTGTGTAATTGTTTATCAGATGTTAAGTTTAGATTAAGTTTCTTCATAATTTTATTTCTATTCTTATCATCCATATATCCTAGTATACCATCAAGACATATAATCCCAGGTTTGTTTGAGTATATCTCTTTGTAATCAGGATCTAATCTTGTATGATGAAAATATTCTTTGCTGATTAAGGGTCTTGGTCCTATTAGTGACATATCTCCTTTTAGGATGTTCCATATTTGTGGTAATTCATCAAGATGAAATCTTCTTAAATTTCTTCCTTCTTTAGTAATATTTTCTTTGTTGGCTATTGATTCTTCTTTTGATTCTTTAGACTGGTTACGCATTGTTCTGAATTTATACATCTTAAACGTTTTTCCATTACTTTTTATTCTTTTTTGTGTAAATAGTATTGGTCTACCTGAAACTATGAGAATATTTAGCGATATAATCAAGAACAATGGAGATAAAATGATCATAAAAATAAGGCTTAATATGATATCAATTGTTCTTTTTAATGTGTTGTACATTTTAAAGGTATTATGTGAAAATGTTTAAAAATCTTTCTGAGTTTTTATGTATCATTTGAGGTAATACTGTTAATTATTATATTATATGCTTTATTAGAAGAAAGGTTATTTTCATAGAATTTTCTGCCGTTAGTACCTAATTCTTTCCTGAGCTCAGAATTGTTTAATAATACCTCAAATTTTCTTTTATATTCCTCAATATCTCCTGCATTAGCCACTAATCCAGCTTTAGCTTTATCAGTTAATACCATCCCATAATCTTTTATAGATATATTATCTAAAGATGCTAAAACCGGTATTGACATCTTAAAATAATCTAAAGTTTTTGAAGGGAAATTAGGGACGGTAAATCTTTCATCTAAGCTAACAAGTCCTAAGTCACAACATCCAACTAATTTATCATAATCTTCTCTTTGGATATAATCAATAAAAATAGTATTGTTAAGATCTTTAGCTAATTTTTTAATTTTATTCTTTTCAGTACCATTTCCTACAAATAAGAATTTTATATCTTTTCTATCTTGATAAATTCTTGCTAATTTTATTACATTCTCTAGTTTTTGGGGTATGCCCATGTTCCCACCAAATATAGCTATGAATTCTTCTTTAAACCCGTACTTTTTTCTAATTTCTTTTTTATCAAGATTATTAATTTCTTTTGTGTTTCCCCAATTCATTAGTAAAACTAATTTTTTATTAACTATTTTTAAATTATGTTCTAATAAATAATTTATATTTCCATTTGACATACAACCAATAACATCAAATAGATTATAGGTTTTTTTTTCTTTTCTTCTAAAAAATTTAAATAATAATTTATTTTTCATTAAGCCAAGATCTTTAGAATTTTGTGGGAATATATCCCATAAAATTAGGAAAGCAGGGCAATTATACTTTTTTTTCAGAAAATTAATCAAGAAAGGGTCTGACATAAAAGGTGTATGTGAGATAATTAAGTCAATTTTCTCATTAGATAAATATTTATTGATATTTTTTTTTAAATCAAAAGGCATCCTTAATGTAGTTATCCCTTTTTCTATGAATCCAATATCATTGAACATATTTCCTGTTTTAGATCTTAAAACCATAGAGCCATTTTCAAGTTCATAAGTTGTTTTTTTATTCTCTTTTTTCTCTAATATAGTAACTACAAAAGTATTATGTCCTTTTTTTAAGAATTCGTTAACTAAATCTTTGGTTAGAGTAGAATCTTTTGTGTTTATAGAATGTTTTGACAATAAAAAAAGTATGTTCATTTTTTCTCCAAAACTATATTAAGAATCTTTGTTCCAAATAAGTTTATTTATTATTTTTGTATAACTTTGAATTATTTTAACAATTCTCATTGAAGTGTCTGGTTTTTGATAGTCATCTGGACAATTAAACTTAATGTCATCATCATAAAATTTTCTAACAACATTAATAGAAGAAATAATTTCATCTTCTGTTATTCCACCAATAACAATTCCACCTTTTTCTATAACTTCTGGCCTTTCAGTACTTGTTCTTATCAAAACTCCTGGGAATCCTAGGATAGATGCTTCTTCGCTTAAAGTTCCGCTATCAGAAACAACTACAAATGCATTTTCTTGGAGGCTAATATAATCTAAAAATCCAAATGGTTTTAATATTTTTATAAGTGGATTTAATTTAAACCCAGATTCTTTTATTTTTTTCATTGATCTTGGGTGTGTTGAGTATATCACAGGCATTTTATAGAATTCAGCAATTTTATTTATAGCGTTCATCAAACTATTAAAGTTCTTATCAATATCTATATTTTCTTCTCTGTGTGCACTAATAATTATGTATTTGTCTTTATTTAAACCTAATTCATTAATTATTTTACTATTTTCTATTCTTTCTTTGTTTTTATCTAAAACTTCTTTCATTGGAGAACCAACAACAAAAATATGGTCTTTTCTAAGGCCTTCATCAATCAAATATCTTCTACTATGTTCGGTATATGATAAATTTATATCACTTATATGATCAACAATTTTTCTATTTATTTCCTCTGGAACATTTTGATCAAAACATCTGTTACCAGCTTCCATATGGAATATTGGAATTTTTAGCCTTTTAGCAGAAATTGTACTCAAAGCACTATTTGTATCTCCTAAGACTAAAATAGCATCAGGATCTTCTTTCTTTAGAATATCATATGTTTTAGAAATAATGTTACCTATAGTTTCTCCTAGATTTTTACCTGGTGATTCTAGATAATAATCAGGTTTTTTTAAGTTTAAATCTTTAAAGAATATTTCATTTAATGTATAATCCCAATTTTGGCCTGTATGTACTAATATATGTTCAAAAAATATATCGCACCTTTTTATAACTTCAGAAAGTCTAATTATTTCAGGTCGAGTACCTAATATAGTAATTACTTTAAGTTTCTTCATTTTATATTTCCATTATATATGTGTCTGGGTTATCTTTATCAAATAATTCATTCGCCCAGATCAAAAGTGTCATTTCTGATTCTCCAATGTTTTCAATATTGTGTGTGAATCCGGGCGGTATATCCAATATAACTAATTTTTCATCAGATAAATTATATTCAATTACCTCTTTACTATCTATTCTTCTTAGCCTTGCAATCGCATTTCCTTTTATTACTATAAATTTTTCAGTTTTAATATTATGGTAATGATTTCCTCGTAAAACTCCTTTTTTTGACGTGGAAACTGAGAATTGTCCACCATTATTCATCTTAAATAATTCACTAAAAGACCCCCTATTATCAATATGACTATTTAAATCATAAGAAAAATTGTTTTTGGGTAAGTAACTTAAATAAGTTGAATATAATATTTTAATAAATTCATTATTTACTTTTGGCATTATTAAGTTTTTCCGACTTTCTTTAAAACTATACAAGAGACTTGCAAGCTCTTTTAAATTGGTGTTATAAGATTTCTTAACTTCAAAATGGAAATTATCTGAATAATTTATATTATTTAATTTGCTAAAGAAGCTTTCAATAACATTAGAAATATGGACTAGATTTAATTTAATATTTTCATCATTTATTTTAATTGGTTTTTCTCTAGATATGTTATAACAAAAAGTAGCAACAACAGAGTTATAGTTTGGTTTGCACCATTTTCCAAAAACATTTGGTAGTTGGTATATAAATATGGGGGCATTATTTCTTATTGCATAATCTTTTAATATTTTTTCTGCTGCAAGTTTACTTTTACCATAGGCGTTATCTTTCTTGGCTTGTATAGAAGAACTAAACAGAATAGGTATTTTCTTTTTTTTATTCTCTATTATATTAATTATGTTTTCAGTTAATTTAGAATTTATTATTATAAATTCTTCTTCTTTTTTGGGTTTATTAACACCTGCAAGATGAAATATAAAATCTATCTTATCTATATAATTCTCTAATTCATTAAGTGTATTGTCTGCATCAAATCTATAAACAACTAAGTTTTCTTCTCTATTTAATTTTTCAATAAGATTCTTTCCAATGAATCCTTTTGATCCGGTTACTAGAATATTCATTATTTAACTCCAAGAGATTTTAAGTCATTTTGAATATCTTTTAAGTTTAATAATAATTCTCTTAATTCTTCTTTGTTTAAACGGTGAGTATTATGGGAAGTGTATTCATTTGATTGTGTTATTACTTCTTCTCCTTCTTCAAAGTATTTATTATAATTTAAGTCTCTTGAATCAGGTAATATTCTATAATAATCCCCAAAATCTTTTGCTCTTACCATTTCTTCTCTAGTTAATAAAGTTTCATATAATTTTTCTCCGTGTCTTGTACCCATTATCTTTATTTCATGATTTTCTTTACCGCTAATATCTCTAATAGTTTCTGCTAAGAGGCCAATAGTTGTTGCAGGGGCCTTTTTTACAAAAATATCTCCATTTTTTCCATTATTAAAAGCAAATATAACTAATTCAACTGCTTCATTTAAACACATCATAAATCTAGTCATATTTGGGTCGGTGACTGTTATTGGATTTCCTAGTTTTATTTGATTAATAAATGCAGGTATTACAGATCCTCTTGAAGCCATTACATTTCCATATCTTGTGCAACAAATAATTGTATTGGGATTATCTATATTTCTTGATTTTGCAACTACTATTTTTTCCATCATAGCTTTAGATATACCCATTGCATTAATTGGATAAACTGCTTTATCAGTACTTAAACAAATAACCTTCTTAACATTATTATTAATTGCTGAATCAAGCACATTACTTGTTCCGAGGATATTAGTTTTAACCGCTTCCATTGGATGGAATTCACAAGAAGGAACTTGTTTTAATGCTGCAGAATGAAATACATAATCAACACCCTTCATTGCTTCATTGATACTATTGTAACACCTTACGTCACCTATATAAAATTTAATCTTAGAATTATTGTACTTTTTTCTCATATCATCCTGTTTTTTTTCATCTCTGCTAAATATTCTTATTTCTTTAATCTTACTATCTAGAAATCTATCTAATATTACATTTCCAAATGATCCAGTTCCTCCAGTTATTAATAAAATCTTATCTTCAAACAAAATAATCCCCCATATGTCTCTTATATAAGAAAAGACTTGATTCTTTTAAACTTAATTGTTTTTTAAACTGTTTTATATAGATTAATCATATCATTACAGTTCTTATTTTTTGAATATTTTTTTGCAGAAACACGCGCATTATCTGACATTTTCAATAAAACCTGTTTATTTTTTAGTAATTCAGTTATACTAATTGCAATCTTTTTTGGATTATGAGGAACAATAATGCCTGCTTTATCATTTATAGTTTCTTTACAAATACCCACATTTTTAGAAAGAATAAGTGGAATTCCACAAGACATGGCTTCAACACCAGCAAGACCAAAACTCTCTTGATGACTAGCAAACCAAAAAATGTCTGAAACAGACCAAATTAGTCTTTTTTTATTCAAATCTGCATAACCTAGAAAACGAACTTTGTTTTGCAGTCCTAATTTATTAGTTAATTCTTTTAGTTTTTTGCGGTCTCCATCATTTGGGCCTGCAATTAATAGATAACAATTACTTAATTCTTTATTTACAAAATAAAAAGATTTTATTAATATATCTAATGCTTTTATAGTATGTAGTCTGCCTATAGAAGAGATTATTAAAGAATCTTGTGGAATTGAAAGATCTTTTTTTGCTTTATTTATTTCTGGAAGATTTTGAAATTCATCAGAAATTATAAAACGGGGAATTATAAAATATGGCGTCTTAATATTATTAAATGCGTGTGTAGATTCCATTTCAAGTTGAGTTGAATAATGGATGAAGTTTGCAGAATTAAGGTTCTTTTTTTCAAATAAAAGAAGAAACAATTTTTTTCTAAACTTTTTTTGGTTTAAAGCATAAGTATTCAGACTGCCACACGGAGAAGTTATGTAGGGTATTTTATGTTTTCTTGCTGCTTTTCCAGCTATAATTCCTAAGTAAGACCATATACATTCTAGATGAACTAAGTCAAAATTATCAATCAAATTAAAACAGATTTTCTTAAAACTTGGAGAATAGTTAAATATTTTTGTTAAAATAGTAGTTGAGAAGTAATAAACAGTGACTCCATTAACATTAATTGGTGAATTTGATTTTAATTTGGTTGTTTTTCCTAATGGATTTGAATTAGTGGTAAAGACAGTGATTTCATGACCTAATTTTGTTAATTCTTCTGCTAACATTGTTAATGATTTAGAAACGCCACCCATTTCAAAAAAAGGCCTATAAAAAGGAGTAACAAATAATATTTTAAGTGGTTTCATTTTTATATATTTTTAAGATTTATCTCAAAGTTTTTGTTACAATCTTTTTTATTATAAACATTTATAGACAAAACCTTTTGCAACAGCTTCATCACAATTATAAAATGATTTAACATCAACTAATACAGGCAAATCCATTTTCTTCTGTAAATCATCTAGAGTTATATTCTTAAATTCATTATGTGGTGTTACAAGTATAACAGCATCAATTTTATCTACATCATTAAAATTTACTAAGTTTACATTAAAAATAGATTGGGCATCTTCATTAACAAAAGGGTCATAAGCAGTAACATTAATCCCAAATTCTTTTAAATACTTAATTATATCTTTAGCTTTACTATTTCTAATATCACTTATATTTTCCTTGAATGTTAATCCTAGAATTAAGACAGAACTGCCTTTAAGTACCTTTCCTGCATTGTTTAATGATCTTAAAACTAAATTAGCAACATGTTTAGCCATATATTCATTAGTGTCTCTACCAGCTAATATTACTTTAGGGTAAAATCCCTGTTGTTGTGCTTTATACGCGAGATAATATGGGTCAACTCCTATACAATGTCCACCAACAAGGCCTGGATGATATTTATGGAAATTCCATTTAGTTCCTGCTGCTTTTAGTACATCCATTGTGTTTATTCCTAAATTATCAAAAATTAAAGAAAGTTCGTTTACTAATGCTATGTTTAAATCTCTTTGAATATTTTCTATTACTTTTGCAGCCTCAGCAGTTTTTATATTTTTTGCCTTAAATAATTCTTTTTTAACAATCTTATTATAAACATTAGAAATTATATTCAAAGATTCTTCATCTATAGCTGATACAATTTTAATAGTATTATTAACTGTATGTTCTTTGTCACCAGGATTTATTCTTTCTGGACTATAACCTACTTTAAAATCTGTTCCACATTTTAAGCCAGAAATTTGTTCTAATAAAGGAATACATATCTCTTCAGTAACTCCTGGATAAACAGTACTTTCATAAACAACAATGCTACCTTTAGAAATATTATTTCCAACTATTTTAGTACTTTCTTTAATACAACTTAAATCAGGTTTTAAACCTTCATCAATTGGTGTTGGAACTGCAATTATTATAAAATTACATTCTGAAATCTTATTAGGGACTGTTGTAAACTCAATATTAGAATCCTCTTTTTCTGTTTTGCTTAATTTATTAGAATCATTAACCAAATTATTTACTTTTTTATGATCTATATCAAATCCAATAGTTTTGAACATCTTAGAAAAAGCTAAAGCTAAAGGCAATCCAACATAACCAAGTCCTATAACGCATATCTTTGTTTCCATATTGATTATTTATTATTAAATACCCCAAAAAAGATAAGTTTATTGGGTTTATAAGATTTTGGTATTTCTTTATATTAATTTATAGAGGGTTGATGCCCAAGATTCAGGTGTAATTTGTTTGGATAATTCAAGACTTTCTTTTCCCATTCTTAACAATTGCTTATCAGATAAACTAATCATTTTTTTAATTGTACTTTTGATTGAATTTTTATTATTTGATTTGAAAATAAAACCGTTACGTCCTTTTTTAACAAACATTGTTGCAGCTCCACAATTATCAGAACAAATAATTGGGATACCAGATGAAGCAAATTCATGAATCACAACTCCCCATGGTTCTTCTTTGCTTGGCAAAATAAAAATACCTGCATCTTTTGTTAAGTTAGGGAGTTTGTTAGGTTGAATAAATCCTTTTATGAATATATTCTTCTTTTCTTTAAGTTTATTTTTTAAATTTCCTGTACCAATTAAAGTTAAGGTCCAATCAGTATCTAATTCCGAAAATGATTCGTATAATTCTTTAATACCCTTTTTATCTATAAGGCGTCCAACAAAAAGCATATTGTGAGGATATTTCCTTTCTTTAATTTTCTTGAATTTATTGTATGCATCATTAAATATCTTAACATTTGCAGAGTAAAACCCTTTTATAATTTTATTTTTAGGAACTTTCATTTTTGTAAGAAATTTAATTTGTGGCTTACCAGAAATCCAGAAATGTGTATAATATCTTTGATAAAGAAAGTTAAAAAAAGGGGCTACGATCTTTTGTTTTAAGGTCCCTTTCCAATTAGTATCAATACAAGAAATTACTGGTATTTTTTTCTTGAATCTTTTACATATTTTAAGGTAATCTTTATCCATCCACCCGGAAACACATATTATATGAGGATTTAGTTTATTTACAAAATTATTTAATGATTTTATTGAACTTTTTAGATGAAAACTAATATTTTTTTCTTTTTGAAAAGAAAATGGCGCTTTTGAATTTGGTGGTCGATGGATAACAGTGACTTCAACATCGTAGTTATCAGCTAATGTGTGTAAACAAGAAATAAGATAACCTGAAAGTTCTACATATAAAAAAAGAACTTTTTTCATTGTGATTCTTCAACTCTTAATTGATAACTTATTATTATTCCAATGTTTGTAAGTAGATAAATTGATAAAAAATTACCTAAATTGAATAGTGCACCTTCAAATAAACCGTATGATAACAAAGCAATGAATAATAAATAATTTAACCAGGTTAATTTAATTGAATTTGAATTTTTTGCTAATTTGTTCATCAAGGAAAATATTTTTAATAAAATTGTTATCAACAAAGATAAACCAATTAATCCTGAAGTTGCTAATACACCAAGATAATAATTTGTAAATACTATTTTAATATCGCTTGTTCCAAATATTATTGAAGGACTTTTCCAATTTAATGTTTGCCATTGAGCTAATCTGCCAGAGGAGACGTCATCTAAGTCTTCAAAACTATTAGACTCTATTAATGTATCAAATGCGTGAGAATTTATTAATAGAAATATTATCCAGATGACGCTAATTGATATTATTATTGTTAGTAACTTTGTTTTTAAGTTACTTTTTAATAATTTAATTAATAAAAATGAAATTGATAGTGCAAATATTAGGGTAGTTATAGATCCACGAGAATTACTTGAAAACATTAGAATCAAATAAAAGAATGATGGAATTAAATATTTTTTGTTGTTGTTTAATGTATATGTAGCTATACATGTAATTATTCCAATTAATGAGAACGCGCCTAGTGTGTTTGGATTACTAAAAAAAGAATAGAATCTGGTTCTTTCTGCCACCACCAAACTATTTGGATTTCCTATACTTAATAATAAGAATAAGATCATTGATACTAATATACCCCAAAAGAATACTTTGTTGTAATCTAAAATCTTTTCTTTTGAATCTATTAATTTTGGTATTAAGAAAAAAGAAAGTGAAAATAGTAGTAACAAGGAAGATAAGTAGAATACACTAAATAATATATCTGATGAACCCATAATAAATTGATATACAATCCATAATGTAAAGCTTATAAAAATAACAAAAATTTTACGATTAAAATAATTCTTCTTAAAAAGAATTAAGAAAAGTGATAATAAAACAATAATTGAAAAACTAATAATCTTGAATAAACCTGAAAAGGAAAATTGACTCATTTTTATAAACATTGAAACTATAAATATGCCTATAAAAATATTAAACACTTTATGATTAAATTCTTTATTAGTTTCCATTATTATATTATATAGTAATTGGAATTATACTTTAATCCTTTAAATATCTTATCTTTGTAAGTCAAGTGTTTTGATTAGTAATTTTCAGGCCAAATTCCTGTCCATTTGTATTGATGACCAGGATATTTTCTCTTTTTTAGAATAAATCCTTGTTTTATTAAATCATTAAATGATTGTATCCAAATTCTAGATTTATTGTCAAATAAATTATCTGGTGCCCATTGGTCTTTGTAAAAAAATCGAAATAAATGCATGATCTCTGCAGTTGCTTGTTCTTTGTTCATTTTTAAACTAAGACTTTTTTTTGTATCTTCCAACTAAATTAATATCAAATATTTTAATTCTAAGAAGAAATAATATTAAAATAATTATTTTTTCTATATAATATATGATAAACATTTTCTTTGGGAAGAAATGTCCAGGGATATAATAAAATTCTTTTTCTATTATCTTTTCTTTTCTTAAATATCTTTTTAGAATGGACCTTTTGTTCATCTTATAATAGTGTGGATATACGTCTTCTAAATCAACATTAAATTTTTCTCTCTTATATTTATATTTATACCAGTTTGGAAAGTTTCTTGCAATAAATGGATAATAATTATTAGAATTAGGTGTACGGATAATTATTTCCCCGTTTTTTTTTAAAACTCTACTTAATTCTTTTATAACTCTTATAGGATTTTTAAGATGTTCAATTACATAATCTAATGTGATTAAGTCAATTGAATTTGATTTTAATGGTATTTTTTCAAGATTTGCAATAATTTTTTTAGTAGCAATTTTATTTTTTTGAAGGGCTTTTTTGTCTAAGTCAATACTAATTAATCTTACGTTTTTAAGAAGATAATGATATTTTTTTTTTAAGCTTATTCTATGTCCTCCACCAGCATCTAACCAGATTATTTTGTTTTTTGATTCAATCTGATTTATTAATTCAAGATGATCTATTAATATGCTTCTGTATGTTGGTCTTTTTTTCTTTTTAATAAATATCACCATTATAATGAAAATGCCTCGGCCGAGACTTTCAAATCAAAGGTTTTGAACCTTTTGATATTCGAACTCGGGTCTTTGCCTCGAGAGGGCAAAATGATTCTCCAGTGAACCAAAACAATGTCTTAATTCATGGCCGGACTACACTACCGGGGCATGAATTGTAGTGATTAATAAGTATTTTTAAACTTTATTAAAATTAAAATGGAAAATATTTTTGAAAAAAACGCCAACGCCCGGATTTGAACCGGGATATCCCAAGGGAAACGAGATGTCTTTAGTAGCGTTATAAATTAACGCTAAGTTCCAGTCTCGCGCAGTACCGGATTGTGCCACGTTGGCTTATTAAAATAAGGATTAATTATTAGTTTATAAAATTTACTTAGAAATGTCAGAAAGTTTTTACCTAATTTTCTGAGCATGTTCAAAAACCGCTCCTTAAAAAGAGGCGATTTTCGACAAATTTATTAATAACAAAAATAAATGTTAGTTTGGTGATATTATGGCAAGAAAGTTTCCAGTTGTTGGAGTATTATTGTTAATTGTAGCAATTGTTTGGTTACTTAGTGATTTAGGTATATTAACTATAAATATACCGTGGTTACCTGTTGTATTAGGAGTAGTTGCTATTGGATTAATATATAATAGAATTAGAAAATAGTATTTGTTTAATCAAGCATTTCAATCTCAATGTTAAGATTTTCAGGAATAGGTACTCTCATTACTAATCTTAATGCACGTTCATCCATGCCAAGATCAATTAATCTTTTATGAACTCTCATTTCGTATCTTTCCCAGGTAGCTGTACCGTTACCACAAGGAGATTTACGGGTTGTAACTTTTAATTTTTTAGTAGGAAGAGGTATTGGACCACGCATGTTAACGCCAGTCTTATCAGAAATATCTTTAATATAACTACATACTTCGTTTACTTTGCTTATATCGATACTACTTATCTTTATTCTTGCTTTTTGCATTTTTCGCTCTCATGATAATCTTCATGGTTACCATGAAAATAAAATAATAAAAAAAAAGGGAATTATTCCTTTTTAACCAGGTCAATACACATACCAGCTGCTACAGTTGCGCCTGAATCTCTTACTGCGAATCTTGACATCTGAGGTATTTCTGTTTGTTTTTCAATAACTAATGGTTGAACTGGTTTAATTTTAACAATTGCTGCGTCTCCATTTTTGATGAAGTCTGGGTTTTCCTTTACAACTTCTCCAGTTGCTGGATTAAGTTGTTTCTCAATTGCTATGATTTGACAAGCAATTTGAGCTGTGTGTATGTGGAAAACTGGTGTATAACCAACTGTAATAACAGATGGATGGTTTAATACAACAATTTGAGCAGTAAATTCAGTTGCAACAGTTGGTGGTGCATCAGAAGCGCCCATTACATCTCCACGAGCAATATCTTTTTTACCTATTCCTCTAACGTTTAGACCTACATTGTCACCAGGTTCTGCTTCTTGCATTTGTTCGTGATGCATCTCAATAGATTTAATTTCACCAGGAACGCCTTTACCTTCTCTACCAGGAACAACTGTAACTTTTTGTCCAACTTTTAAGATTCCGGTTTCAACTCTTCCAACTGGAACAACACCAATACCTGTAATGTTATAAACATCTTGGATAGGCATTCTTAATGGTAATTTTGTTGGTTTTTCTGGTTCTTTTACTAAGTCCATTAATTCAAGTAATGTAGGACCTGTATAGAAAGCCATTTTATCAGATTTTTTAGCAACATTATCTCCTGGAAGTGAAGCTATTGGTACAAATGGTATTTCATCTGTGTTATAACCTACACTTTTCAAAAGTGCTGTTACTTCTTCTTTAACTTTGTTATATTTTTCTTCAGAATATTCAACACCTGAAATGTCCATTTTGTTTACAGCGATAATCATTTGATTAACGCCTAGTGTTTTTGAAAGAAATACGTGTTCTTTTGTTTGTGCATTAACACCATCATTTGCAGCAACAACTAATACACCAACATCAGCTTGTGATGCGCCTGTAATCATGTTCTTAATAAAGTCCTTGTGGCCTGGTGCGTCAATTACTGTAAAGTAATATTTTGCTGTTTCGAATTTCTTGTGTGCAAGATCGATAGTTACTCCTCTTTCTCGTTCTTCTTTAAGATTATCCATTACGAAAGCGAACTCAAAACCGCCTTTACCTAGTTCTTCTGCTTTCTCTTTAAGTTTTCTCATTTGCTGCTCATCAATGTTACCTGAATCGAAAAGCAATCTACCTACTGTAGTTGATTTTCCATGGTCTACGTGACCTATGAATACAATGTTTATGTGTGGTTTTTCTCTTGCCATTTTTATATTATTACCCCTCTGTGTTTTTAAGTATTATCGACGTATAGAGTGTTTGGTTTTCATTTATAAATGTTTTGGATTATATATCCTTCCAAAGCATAATGTTTCTATGCACCGACTTGACTTTCACTTAATCCTTTTCTTTGTTTAATATTTGCTACTACTTTTTCTGCCAATTCTGATGGTAGACGTTCAAACATTTGATCTACTAAACTTGAAACACCTCTACCTTCTGTTGCTGATCTTAAATCTGAACTCCATCCAAGCATTTCCATTACTGGCATCTTAACTTTCATTGAAAGTTCTGCTCCTTCTTGATCCATTTCAATTATTTGTCCACGTTTACTGTTAACTAACTTGCTTAGAGTACCTGTAAAATCTACTGGACCTTCAATTAACATAACCTGAAGAGGTTCGTAAATTATTGGACCTGCTGTCATCATAGCTCCTCTTATACCATCTCTAATAGCTGGATAAACTTGTGCAGGACCTCTATGGATTGCATCTTCGTGTAATGTCATATCTTGAAGATTTACTAGAATCTTTACGCAAGGTTCTCTTGCTAAAGGACCGTTTTGCATAACGTCTTCAAACATGTCTAATACCATTTCCATAACTTCTGGACCGTAAACTTGACCTTTTGTTAAGTCAAAGAAAACATTTCCCTTGAAAACATCTTTTAACTTTTCTGCAACTTTTGAATTAACACCTAGGTCTTTTAATGTATCTCTAATCTCAGTATTTTTCTTTTTTAGCCGACCTTCAGGTATATCTCCTTTTTTAATTGCAGTTGAAATATTTTCTGGAAGTGGTTCAACAGTAAAGTAAAATTTGTTGTGTTTGTTTGGAGATTTGCCTTCAATTTCTTGAGAAGGTTTTGTAATAGATTCTCTGTAAACAACAATTGGTGGGGATGTTTTAATTTCAACACCTTTTTCAGATTTGATTCTGTTTTCAATAATCTCTAGATGTAGTTCACCCATACCATGCATTAAGTGCTGGCCTGATTCTTCATCAATTTCAATCTTAATTGATGGGTCTTCTTTTTGGATAACTCTTAATATCTCAACAACCTTTGATAATTCTGAAGGTCTTGCTGCTTCAACTGCTTTAGAGATAACTGGATCGAAAATGTGTGTGATTTCTTCCATAGGTACTACTTCGCCCTCGCTTACTGTTTCACCAGCTCGGGTTTTTACTCCACCAATAGCTACAATGTTACCGCAAGGAATGTTATCAACAATTTCTCTTTTAGCTCCGTTTGCAATGAAAACTTGTTGGATTCTTTGTCTTTGTTTAGCCCTATTTAGATAAGCTTCTGTGCCTTTACGCACTGTACCACCGAAAATTCTACCGTAAGAAATTTCTCCTGCTTGTGGGTCAACAATGATTTTTGTAACTACAAAAAATAATTTTCCGTTAGGATCACAGTTGATTATTGTTTTACCTTCTTCACTTTCTTTTTCACCGTGCCATAATTTTGGAATTCTGTATTCTTGTGCAGTAACTGGGTTTGGTAAATGGTTTATTACCATATCAAGTGTTACCTTATGGATTGGTGCTTTTTTTGCTAAAGCTTTAATCTTTTCTTCATCATCTGTACTGTAAGCTTCGATGATGTCTTTGAAAGTGATATTATTTTCTGTCATGAATGGTATTGACAATGCCCAATTATGATATGCACTACCAAAAGCTACACTACCTTCTTGTACATTTGTTTGCCATTTATCTCCATATTCTTCTTCCGCTATTTCTTTGATTAATTTGTTTACACTAGTAATAATACCGATAAACCTTTCTTGCATAGCTTCAGGAGTTAGTTGTAATTCTTTGATTAATCTGTCAACTTTATTGATGAAAAGAACAGGTTTTACACGTTCTTTTAATGCTTGTCTTAGAACTGTTTCTGTTTGAGGCATGATACCTTCTGATGCGCAGCAAAGTACAATTGCACCATCAACTGCTCTCATTGCTCTTGTTACGTCACCACCAAAGTCAACGTGACCTGGAGTGTCTATTAAATTGATTAAAAATTCTTCTTCTTTAACTTTGTGTACCATTGATACTGAAGCTGAATCAATTGTAATTCCTCTTTCAGATTCGTCTTCATGGAAATCTAAAGCACAAGCTTTTCCTGCTAAATCTTCAGACATCATTCCTGCTCCTGCTAATAGATTGTCTGAGAATGTTGTTTTACCGTGATCAATATGAGCACAAATTGCTATATTTCTAATTTGTTTTGGGTTGCCTGCAATTCTGACAACCATGTCAACCATCTTTTCTCCCATTTTTTTATTTCTCCTTATTTATTTCCAGAAATATGTTGTTGTTTCTGCTTTTTTTGATTCTATTTCGTAAATATTATGTGTTAATTCGTCAGGCCTAAACCATAACTTAATTTCACGTTCAGCTTCTTTTTCATTTTCTGAAGCGTGTACAACATTCTCAAATACGCCAGTAGTTGTTATTCTTCCGTATTTTCCTCTAATTGAGATTGTGTCTGCTTCTTCAGGGTTTGTTGCGCCTACAATTCTTCTTACTTTTGTAATTGCGTTTTCACCTTCATATACCAGGGCCATAATTCTTTTAGTATGGAATTCTCCCATTATGTATTTGATTAGTTCGTCAAAGAATTTTTCTTCTCTTAAATGTTGATAATGTTCTTCTGCTAATTCTTTTGTTACCACAACTATCTTTGCACCAATAATCTGCAGTTCTGTTTCTGATAATTTGCTTATAATATTACCAGTAAGTGATTTTACTAATCCGTCAGGTTTAATTAATACTAAACTTTGTTCTTTCATTTCCTAGGTCCTTTTCTTTTTAGTTTAATTTTATTTTTTTCGCATTTTGAAGAGCAGAAATAAAATATTTTTGCATCTTTTTGTACGTACATTTTACCTGTTCCTTGTTCTAATATATTTCCACAAAATGAGCATTTAACCATTTTAGTTCTTGCCTCCTCTTCCGCCTTTGTTTAATGGACGTGCTTCGAACTCTGTTTCTCTAAGCATTAATGTATCTCCTACTTGTATAGGACCTTTAACATTTCTTCTTAAAACTTTATTTTGGTCTCGACCTTCAAGAACTTTGCATCTTACTTGGATTGCTTCTCCTCTTGAACCAGTTCTGCCCATAATCTCTTCAACATTTGCTTTGAAAGCTTTGGTAAATGATACTGTGCCTTTAGCAGCAACTTCTTCTTTACCTTTTTTCTTTCTTGGAGCTTGTTCTTGTTTCAGATGTTTATTTACGTCTTCAGCCATTTTATTCTGCCTTGATTTCTTTTATAATCTTTTTTGCTTCGCCTTCTTGTGTTATTGCAACGCCAGCGGTTCCAACACTAATACCTGCTGCTGCGCCTAGTTCTTCTTTTGTAGGAATCTCAATACAAGGGATACCTTTTTCTTTACATAGAAGTGGAATGTGCATTGTAACTTCAGGAGGATTAACATCCTTTGCTATAGCAACTACTTTTGCATCGCCTTTTTCAATAGCTTTTGTTGTTTCGTTAATACCTTTACGAATCTTTCCAGTTGTTTTAGCAATCTCAATTGCTTCTAATACCTTATCTGCATTTTCAGCCATATTTTTCACCTTTAATATTATATTAATACTTTTGACCAAGAAAACTTTACCTCATTCACCTTCTTTTGAAAGGATCATCATTTCATTGGTAAGTTATAGAAACTTTGAGTGATTTATAAAGGTTGTGGTGGGTGGTTGTTGTGGTTTTATTTAATGTTTAAATATCATAAATAATTATTCTGTTAACTGTTGTAGGGTTGGTGTTTCTGCTTCTTCAGTTTTTTGGTATCTTCTAATAGTCCATAATGCTTCGGTTAATTGATTTCTAAAATAATGTGGTGTTACACCATTTAAGAAATGGAATGTGTCTACCTCTAAATCTCTTACAGGTATTTCATCTGCGTCTGCATCTATGATTTCTTGTTTAGTTTCTGGTATCCAGTTAAGATTCCAATGACATTTTGCAACAGACGCCATATATAGTTTTCCACCTTTGACTTCTACTTGGTATAATTTGTCGTCAACAACTTCTCTGACTGGATCTAATTCAACATCTCCTGCAATTACCCTACCAAGGCCTTCAACTGGGACGCCTTCAATAAGTCCAACAAGATGATCAAATCCTTTGCAAGTATTAACAGATGCATAATATATCATATAGGCTGCAAAAAGATTGTAATCTTTTAAATGTGGGTTGATTGTATTAGCAAAAGCATGAAAGCTTCCATATCCTCCAACATCAACCCCAGGTAAAATATACATCACTTCTTGAAATTCAAAACCTGTTTGTGCAAAAATATCACTCATATCCCTACCTTCTGTTCCAAGATGTTCAGGTATGAAGTTTCCAACAAGTCCCCTTACAATTGGGTCCCCTGGGTCAAAGATAAAGTAATGAGTGTCCCATATAGGATTGTCAGGTGTATACATATCATTTATGTTAGAATATTCATATCGCTCAGGTGTTAAACCTAATCTTTGAGCTTCTTGTGCAAATACTTGGTTTAATAGCTTGTTTAATTCCCATCCATTTTCCATTCTTTTTGGATCTACTGTAAAAGGTGTTAATGCAGTTTCATCTAAATTTGGTGGGAGGTTCTTTAATTGTTGTTCTCTAATAATTTTAGCTATATCTGTTCCTGTCATTTATACTATGAAAACTGAAAAATCTTAATAAAGATTTAGTTAATAACTTCAATTCAAACTAAAACTTAAGAAATCTATTTATATATGTTATATTATAATGTCTATTGGTGATAGTTATGAAGATAATTGGAATAATATTAACAATTTTAATCTTAGCTGGGTGTACTAGTCAGATAGGCCCTGGAGATATAACTGTACATGATGATCCTGACGTAACACTTACTGATGATGTTAGTTCTTTTGATGATACAGATGAAGGTATCAAGAAATTTTCTAATGTTAATGAAATTAGAACATTTTTAGATGAACAAGCTGTTGAAATGCAAGGTATGGGTTACTCTGGTGGTTTTGGTAGGATGGGTGGAGTAATGATGGAAGCTGCAATGGATAGTATGGCTGTTCCTATGGCTGCTATACAATTTAAAGATGGTGGAGCAACTGATTTTTCTGAAACTAATGTTCAGGTTAAAGGTGTAGATGAAGCTGATTTTGTTAAGAATGATGGTAAGTATATCTATACTATAGCAGGTGGAAAGTTAGTAATTGTTAATGCATTTCCTGCTGAAAATGCAAAGATTGTTTATGAGGATGAAATTGAAGGAAATCCAAGAAATTTGTTTGTTAACGGTGATAAATTAATTGTATTTGTAACTGACTCTGATGATATTGAGATATATTCAGAGTTTGATTTTATGCCTAGAAATAGATATGTTAGTGTAACTAAAGTTTTAGTTTATGATATTACTAATAAAGCAAAACCAAAAGTGGTTCAAGAATATTCTGTTAATGGTGATTATTATGAAGCGAGAATGATTGATGATTATATTTATTTTGTTGCTAAAGATGATTTATATTATAGTCACGGATATGTTGATCTTCCTGTTATAATGGAAAACAATGTTAAGGTTTTATCACCAGAAATTTATTATTTTGATAATCCTGAAACTAATTATGTGTTCCATACTGTTGCTAGTTTTAATATTAATGGGCAAGATTTGAATGCGAAAACATACATGATGGGTTATTCAAATACCATGATGGTTTCTAAGGACAATATCTACATTACATATCAGAAAAATTTGCCTTACACTTATTATAAAGGGCATAACCAAGAAAGGTTTTACCAAGTTGTAGTTCCTTTATTGCCAGCTGATGTTCAAGTTAAAGTAAAACAGGTTGAAAGAAATGATGGTTTAAATTCTTATGAGAAATGGGATGAGATTACTATTTTATTAGAAGACATGTATAATGGCATGGATGAAGATGTTAAGATTGATTTAATTGAAGAGATTGAAGATGCAGTTGAAATTTATGAAGCTAAATTAGAAGCTGAAAGACGTAAAACAATCATACATAAAATTGGTATTGATGAAGGTGATATTGATTATAAAGCTAGGGGTGAAGTTGAAGGTTATCTTCTTAATCAATTTTCAATGGATGAATTTCAAAGTAATTTAAGGGTTGCAACTACAACTTTTATCTATAGAGTAGATAGTACAATGTATAATAATGTATATGTTCTTGATGAAGATTTGGAAATTATCGGGGAGATAGAAGATATTGCACCTGATGAAAAAATATATTCTGCTAGGTTTATTGGGGAAAGGTTGTACATGGTAACTTTCAAGAACATTGATCCTTTTTTTGTAATTGATTTAAGTAATCCAGAAGACCCTAACATCTTAGGGGAATTAAAAATACCTGGTTTTTCAGATTATTTGCATCCTTATGATGAGAATCATATCATCGGTATTGGAAAAGAAACAGAAGGTAATGAATGGGGCGGAGTTTCAACCAAAGGTGTTAAGATTGCTTTGTTTGATGTTTCAGATGTAGAGAACCCTAAACAAGTTGCTAAGATTGAGATTGGAGATTCAGGTACTGATTCAGAAGCTTTGAATGAACATAAAGCATTCTTGTTTGATAAAGAAAATAATTTGCTTGTTTTACCAATCAGAGAAGTTAAAGAAAGAGTTTATGATGAATACCGAGGTTATTACAAATGGGATGTATGGCAAGGTGCTTATGTATTTGACATAACTAAAGATGATATCTCTGTTAGGGGGAAGGTTGCGCATGAAGAAGGTGAAGATGATTATTATTGGAATTCACCATGGGCTGTAAGAAGGTCATTGTATATGGATGATGTATTGTATACAATATCATCTCAAAGGATTAAGATGAATGATCTTGATACGATTGATGAAATTAATGAAATAGAATTGCCTTATGAAGATTATAGGCATATTTATTATTAATTTTGTTTAGTTTTATATAGATTAGTTTATCTCTACTGATTATGGGTCATGTTAGAAGGGTTGGATTTCATGCAAAGTATTTAGATGAATTTCTAAGATTAGCTCCTTTAGAAGGAGTTAATCTAGTTGAACTTAAGCCAGGACATTTTAGACGTCATGGTGTTGAATTATATACTTATAATGATGGTGTTTGGGCAATTAATCGAGATGTTGCAGCAAAAATTAGGGATGTTGCGGGGGAACACGATATTCAAGTTCAATTACATTTACCTTATGAAGATGCTATTGATGCTACTAAGGAAGAGGGTTTGTGTCAAGCTATAAAAGCTAATCATCCAGTTATTTTAGACAGGTATAAGGTGCTTTCTGATTTACATGATGAGTTTGATATTGGCAGAGTTATTACAACTCATCCACCTGCTTATTTAATTAGAGGTGAACAGGTTGCAGACATGGTAACAGCTTCAGAACATGGCAGGCAACTTTATTTTGAATTGGATACTCTCATTAAAGAAAGGGGCATGCAATTTAGATTAGGTATTGAGAATGTTCCTGATCCAAAAATAGGTAATGCTTGTTTAGGTTATGAAATGCGTCAATTAAAAGATTTGGTAGGTTATACAGAAGAAATTGGATTTACTGTTGATGCAGGTCATAGGTTATTGTCTGAAAATATGTCTGTTACTCAAATGTTTGCTTTACGTCCTGTTGTTAATATACATTTTCATTCAAATCCTGGTGTTCCTTCTGAAATGGGTTGGGATGATGATGCACATCAAATGGCAACTACTGCAAATCTTAGAACTTTTCATAAATATGTTCAATCTATAAGAGCTAATAAAATTCCAGTAATTTGTGAAGTTGCACATTTAGATCAGATTGATAATGGAATGCTTGTTGGTTATGTTGCAAATTTAAGGCAAAGATTGTCATAGAATTTATATATCTCATTTTTAATTTTAAAACCAAATTCAATAACTTTAAATATATTTAATATCTAGATTTTTTTATGGAGATTATTATTGTTACTATTGTGCTTATTGGTTTGATTATTGGTTCTTATACTGATCTTAAGACGAGAGAAGTTCCAGATTGGCTTAATTTCTCTTTGGTTGCTATAGGTATTGGGGCAAACTTAATTTTTTCTTTAGTTTACTTAGATTATACTTTTATTGTTAATTCATTGGCAGGATTTGGATTATTTTTCTTGTTTGCAATCTTAATGTATTATACTGGCCAATGGGGTGGGGGGGACAGTAAAATGATTATGGGCCTTGGTGCTTTGATTGGTTTTGATATATTTTTTAGAGGTTTTCCTGTTGCTATTAGTTTATTGTTTAATATTCTAATTGTTGGTGCAGCTTATGGGTTAATTTGGAGTATTGTATTGGTGATTAAGAATTTTAAAAAGTTTAAGAAAGAGGTTAGTAAAGTAAAAAATGGGATAAAAAATGTTTTGTTGATTGTAATGGGTTTATTTTTGATAGCATCTTTTTTTGTAAAAGATATTGGATTAAAAACTTCTTTGATAATTCTTGCTCTTGCTCCAATCTTGATATATTATCTTTATGTTTATGTTAAAGCAATTGAAAATGTTTGTATGTTAAAATATGTTACTCCAGATAAATTAACAGAGGGTGATTGGATTGCTAAAGATATAGTTGTTAATGGTAAGAAAATAACTGGGCCTAAAGATTTGGGTATTTCTATTGTAAATATTAAAAAGTTAGTTAGATTTTATAAAAAAGGAAAGATTAAGAAAGTATTGATAAAAGAAGGTATTCCTTTTGTACCGTCGTTCTTGATAGGTTATTTAGTAACTTTGATTTTTGGTAATATCATTCTTTTATTAGTTTAGGTACGTATTTCTTTGTATGTATGTATATTTCCTTGTATTTCTTATATCTGTCTTTGTACTTATTTAGTATATCTTAAGAAATACAAAGATTTAAATAGAAGTAATTTCTTAAAATTGGTTATGCCTAACAAAAAGGTTACATTAAGTATAGATTCTAAAGTATACGATTCTTATAGAAAATATTGCGAAGAAAATGCTATCATGCTTTCTAAAAAGATTGAGTTGTTTATGAAGAAACAGATGGAGGATGACAAATGAAGAAGTCATTCATTTTCTTGATAATGTTGTTATTGTCTTCAATTATGGTTATGGCTCAAAAAGATACTGATTTAGACGGTATTTCTGATAGTCAAGATGCATATCCATATGATTTTGATAATGATGGTATGCCTGATGTATGGGAGAAAAAGCATGGTTTACAGTATGATAAAAATGATGCTAAAGGTGACCCTGATAAGGATGGTATTCAAAATTTAAAAGAATTTCAGGATGGAACTAATCCATTAATGTCTGAACTTACTGATGAACGGGTAGATCGGGAATTATTATCTCCTACTGAGACTAGTTTGATTAGGATAATGATGTGGGGTGCTGGAGGACTTATGGTTTTACTAATTGTTGTTTTCTTATTGTTTAAGTCACATATTTTTAATTCTTTGAAATTTATGCATCATGTTAGTAAACATATGGAAAGACAAAATGGTTTGCCACCATTAGTTCCTGCTCAACTTGTACCTCAACAAAATCTTCCACCAATTGGTAGTCCACAGCCTCAACAACCTGTTTATCAACAGCCTCAACAACAATATCAGCAACCTGTTCAACAGCCTCAGCAACCTGCTCAACAACAATATCAGCAAACACAACAAGCTGTGCCTAATCAACAAACTGGTGCTCCAACACCAGTTAGTACTCTAAAAAGACTACAAGGTAATTTAAATGAAAATTCTAAAAGTAGTGATTTGGGGGAGTTAAATAGTGAAAATAAGAATGTATTTAGTGAGTTATCTAAAGATACTAGGCAGGTTTTGACACATTAAGAATGAAATTAAATAAAATAGTGGCAACTGTAGAATTCTTTAATCATATTCATAATATAATAATTGTTAGGAGGGATTTAATATGAAAAAAAGTGTATTAGTGCTAATAATGCTAATAGCTTCGGCTATGTTTGCCTGGGCACAGATCGATCCAGGGCATTCAGCAGAGCAAATTGGTGCTGGTACCATAGCGGGAGCTCTAACAATTACAGATGGGGGTCAAGTTGGGATTGGTATAGACCCAGGTAATTATAAACTTCGTATTAAGGGAGGTAATGATATTTCTGATAGGGAAGTAAGAATTGATAGTGATCAAATTTCAGAGATTACAGTTTATTCAGATGGACAATTTATTAGTGGTAATACAGCATCTGCAGGAATGACTCTTTGGGTACAAAACGGAGTAGCACCTACTTCTAGAATACGGGCACAAAAAATAAATGGTGAATTAGCTGAACTTCAAATTCAACATAATGAAGATTCACCAATTAGATTTTTAAATGGTAATGATGAATTAATGAGACTTGATTTCGATGGTAAAGTTGGAATTGGTACAGAGGCACCTCAACAAATATTGCAAGTGCATAAAGAATCTGATGAAAACTCTTATGCACGTTTTACTAATATGGATTCTGGTAGTGCTGTGAATGATGGATTTGATGTTGGATATACATTTAATGATTTTGCTGTGTTAATGAATCGAGAAAATACTGATCTTAGATTAGGTACAAATAATCAATATAGATTGATTATAAATGGATCATCAGGTAATGTTGGAATTGGTACAACAATACCTTCTGAAAGTCTTGATGTTGTTGGTAATGTTAAGGCTACATCTTTTATTGGTGATGGTTCACAGTTAAGTAATGTTGGCGGTAAATTCTCTGATGTTGATGGTACTGAGGGTGATATTTCTTATGTTAATGGTAATGTTGGTATTGGTATAGCAACTCCAAATGCAAAATTGCATGTAGAACGAAATGTTGGGAATTCCGTACCTATAATGATATTAAATAATACAAATACAGGGGGTGGATCAGGTACCAAGCTGCGACTAGCATCTCATGACGCTGGTGGTTCAGTATATTCATATCCTTCAAATTATGCGGCTCCTTGGATAGCAGATTCATTTGGGCTTGTATCTAATTCAGGTCATTTAGATCTTTATGCTTTCACAGGGGACATTCGTTTTTTGGCTGATAACCCGACTGAGGGTCCAAAAATGATGATGACTCATGACGGCAAGGTTGGAATTGGTACAACTAATCCATTATTAGCACTTCATATAGAAAATAATGTTCCAGCGATAAGATTAACTGATAAAGATGATAATTCAGATGTACAAATAGGTGCATATCAAGGTGGGCAACTAATTCTTGACGCTGATATTAATAATGAACAGGAAGGTTCAGCAATTTCATTTAGAATAGATGGTCCAGGATCTGAGAAGATGAGAATTGATTCTGTTGGTAATGTTATAGCAACTGGTACAATCTGTGATGTTAATGGTTGTATAGGTAGTGGTGGTAGTGGTAAATGGTCTACTGGTGCAACTGGAGGTCATATTGTTTATGTTGATGGAAATGTTGGAATTGGTACAACATTACCTGGAGCAAAGCTTGATGTTGAACATGATAACACAGAATCATATGCTTTATTGAGATTAGGTACAGCAGCTACAGTTGCAAATGCTCAAAGAGCAGTAGCTATTGGCAATGGAGCAAAAGCTACTAAAGATGATTCTGTTGCAATTGGAGTTGGTGCTGAAGCTAATGGTGCTCGTGCAACAGCAATTGGTTATTATACAAAGGCTAATGAAGATTATTCAACAGCACTAGGTCGTGGTATTAATGTAAATGGTGTTAATTCAGTTGGAATTGGGTTATCTGGTACTTCATCTACTATTACTGATAGTGGAGTTATGGCAATAATGGGTGGTAATGTTGGAATTGGTACAGCCTCTCCTCAAGAGAAATTAGATGTAAAGGGAAATTTAATGATCGGGACAGGTACTGGTGATTCAGAATTAGTTATTAATGGATCTGGTGCAGGAAGTGTAAAAATTGTGAGGAGTGGAACTAGTGCAACAAATAGTGCAATGGATTTCTATACTCAATTTAATACTTTAGAAAAAAGAATGACCATAACTGGACAGGGTGATGTTGGTATTGGTGAAATCACCCCAAGTTCGAGATTACATGTTAGAAAGGATGGATTAGCTCCTGGTTCAAATAATTTAATTTCAATTGAAGGTAGATTCAATAAAGAATTTATGGATTCTAATGATAAACTGACTATTGGATTTGAGATCCAGAGTGCTGCTAGTGCTTATAATTTAAATGCAATTGAATTTACTGGACAAGGTAATTTAATATTACAAGATAATGGTATTGGGGAGGTTGGTATTGGTACATCAACACCTTCTGAAAAACTTGAAGTTGATGGTAATATTAAAGCAACTGGTACAATTAAAGCAGATGGTGGTTTAATTTTACCAACAATTGAACAAGGTAGTCCCATGCCAACTGAAGAAGGAGCAATCTGGATAGAGGTACCTGGTCCAAGATGAAAATGAGGCAGGGTTTTATTTTATTTTTTGTATTAATAGTTTTAACTAGTGTCTATGCTCTTGAAGATTGTGGGCTTAGGGTTAATTATGATGGAGAACCTCATAAGATAGCTTGTGATGGAGAAAGTGATCTTGGCTTGAAGGTAATGGCTAATGGTGTTATTTATAATGTTGCTTTAGTTGAGACTACAGATTCAACTGCTTCAAAATTACGTGTTAATACAGCAACAGGGACAAAAGCTATTGCTGAATATATTCCTAATCCAGAGGGTCTTTTATTACATTATGACTTTAATACTGCTAATATGGCTGTAGATATTTCAGGTAATGGTATGGATGGGGTAACACAGGGAGCAGTTAATTGGAACCCTGATGGTTATGTTGAATTTAATTATAATGGTTATTCTGGAAGTCCAGTTGATCCAAATTATTTTGATACAGGATTAGTATCAAATGGTCAAATTAAAACAATGAGTGCTTGGTTTAATTTTAAACAGTTTTGTGAAGGTGGAAGAGATCAATTAATTGGTGTGCGTCAGGGACCATATTTTGGTTACTGGTGTTCAGATGATATTAATTTTAGATGGGGTCAGGGGAGTTCTGGTGATACTATAAAGATAAGTGCTTTAGATCCCCCTGGAACAGTAAAATTAAATCAGTGGCAAATGTTTACTACTACTGTTGAAGATATTGGTGGGGGATTGTATAATATTCACGCTTATGTTGATGGTCTACCTGTTAGAGATTTGTTTATTGAGGGTTTTCATGGAAATAGTGGCTCTTTAACTGCAAATGGACAAAATTTTTGGGTTGGTGTAACAAATAATAATGGTGTTCCATATGGTCAATTAGATGCTTTTTTTGATAATCTTCGTATTTATGATAGGCAATTATCTCAATCTGAAATAGAGGATATTTATAATCTGGAAAAACCACCAACTGTTAGTCTTAGTGGACCTGGTGTAGTTGATACTAACGAATGGTTTACATTAACCTGGACATCAACAAATGCTGATTCATGTACAAAATCATGGATGTCTGGAACTAGTACGTCTGGATCTGATAATGAAAAAATTAATCCTGCAGGAACTAATTCATATACTGTGACTTGTACTAATGCTGGTAGTTCTATTTCTGTTTCTGATACTGTTAGTGTAACTGCAACTACTGCTGTAGTTCCAGCACCAACAGCTAGTCTTATTGCATCTCCTTATCAAATTCCACTTAATGATCTTTGGGTTGGAGATGAGGCTACTTTAACTTGGTCTTCAACAAATGCTAATACTTGTACTGCATCAGGTGCTTGGTCTGGAACTAAGGCAATTTCAGGAAGTCAAAGAGTAACTAAGAGTTCAGAAGGAACATATACTTACATAATAACCTGTACTAATATTGCAGGTGATTCAGTTTCACGTCAAACATCATTAGCTTATAGTTCTTCATGTCCATTACTTTTCTATCAAGACGGTGAAGAATTCAAATATGCAACTGATATATCTAGTGGTGTTTTAGGATTGTATGATGACAAGTTTGCTAAACATTATGATAGGTCAAACATGATTGTTCCTGTTAAGCCTAATGCTGATAATGAATATGTGTTTAAGATTAGAGAACCAATGGATGAGATTGCATATGTTGATGATGCCAAGCTTTTATTGATTGATCATCCTAAAGACATTGAGATAGTGCATACTGGAGTTAGGAGTGCTGTTGGAAAGCCATATGAATACAAAATATACACTGTTTCAGACATTAAACAACCAGTAAAAGTAATTGATATGTATGGTACAGATGTAACTAGTTTAATGTTAGATGTTGATAATAAAGGACCTGAAGTTAATTTATATGAGGATGATTATTATGACATTTATTTGGATGATATTGAAGGAAATGAAAATGCTAAGTTAATCTTGGACCTTTGGACTTATATGAGTTCTAAAGAAGAACAGATTAATCATCCATTTGAAGGAAATGTATATCCTTACATAGAAGTTATTAACAGCGAAGGAAAATGGCAAAAAGTTCTTGGATGGCCGTACAGTACAGCAGACTTTAAGTCAATCACAATAGAACTTGGAGAAATCTTTTTGACAAATGATCATACAATTAGGTTACATACTGGAAAGTATCATCCGTTGTCAGAAACAGTAATTGATAGGATAAGATATGATGAATCAGATCCAGTTCCATACACAATTACTGAAGTATTACCAAATTATGCTGAACTTGAATATGATGGTGGGCTTAGTTTCATTGAACAAAATTTAAATTCAAGGATGATTGCTCAGGACGATGTTATCGAGTTAGGTAATATTCCTTACTATGGAGCTTACACTAAGTTTGGGGATGTTTTACCTTTATTAGAAGAACAAGATGACATGTTTGTTGTTATGAGAAAAGGTGATACTGTTGATCTTAAATTTAGTGATGTTGAATTTGTAGATGATTTGAAAAGAACAGTAATTTTCTCATCAAAAACCTGGTTTAAGGTAGATAAATCACAGGATAATTCAAATGAGGAACCTGGACAGTTACCATTTACAGGAATGACTGCTTATCCATATGATACGTCTGTTGAGAATTATCCGCAAGATGAGGAACATCAAAATTACTTGAAAGAATGGAATACAAGAGTGATAGTTAAAGAATGAAGAAGAAACAACGCATAACAATAATTTTAGCATTGGCTTTGTTTTTAGTAGCTAATACTATGTTAGTTTATTCTGCGCAGTGTTCAATTGTTGATACTGAAACTTGTAGTAATACAGGTGTTCTTTCTTTGTATGGTTTAACTAATTCACATTTAAGTTCTATAGGTCAA
>Ga0233431_1000386_pt1 | contig 99901 bp, 81 predicted proteins | sample SI_118_April2016_FD_179867 | JGI IMG/M metagenome (GOLD analysis project Ga0233431, IMG submission 179867) | Seawater microbial communities from Saanich Inlet, British Columbia, Canada - SI_118_April2016_200_MG | ecosystem: Environmental > Aquatic > Marine > Inlet | place: Canada: British... | reverse complement strand
TTGTGGATACTTCCATACGCAAACTGGAGAAAAAATCCACATCTCTATGCAGTTATAGGATTTGTTCGGAATATGTATGCTGATTATGTATTATGTTACATTATAATATAGCGGATATTTACTGGACGGTCCTATAAAAATGGTCAAATTATATTTACCAAACACTATAAAACTAAAATCAAACAAACATGAGATATTTGGAATATCACCAGAACCAATAGCCGTTGAATACAATATGTACGGGGATTTACCAGTCCCATCGACAGCAATAACATATAAAGATAACAAAAATAAAATAATATCATCAAATGGCGGTTATTTGAATACGGATTCTATTATATGCAAGCTTAATACAACAATGTACTGGAAAAATACAATGGCCATGGAATCAGGTCACAATTCAGATAATTTAACAAATTTTGGAGAAATGTATGTTGATATGATTTGTGATAGATTGTTTTCACATCCTAAGACACGTGCTCCGTTAGCAAATGAAGAAAGTTTCATTTCGGATACAACAATTCCTCTAGAAATAGCGACTGGCATTATGGAGCAGTTAAATACTGAAAAAGTTAGAGTATCATTAACTAAACAGTTGATGAGTGTGCAACCACAACGCTTTAGAAATATCGATGATTCGACAAATGAAATTAATTTAGATATTCGAGCAGGCGATGAAATTGCCGTAACAATTAATGTAAAAGGCACGATTAAACCAAAATGTAGTGATTCTGGAACAGCTTTCGATAGTACAACACCGTGTCCTAGTATAGTTAATAGTGACGTAGTTGATGGCTTGTCAATTAATGCATTTAATGTGCGACTTAATTTGACATTGGTATAATACATAATATGTATTGGTATCAATATATCATGAGCACCATTTCACAATGTCTTAAAAATATACAAATTCATGTTGATTCAAGATATCGTAATACAGCCGTACATAAGCATTCTAATGAGTTTAAACTAACATGTAACGATATTAAGAATGTAAAATCTATAGATCTAATCAATATGCAAATACCAAACACATTTGAAACATTTTGTAGTGAATATAACAACAATTATATAAAAATAGGGCTGACATCAAATAATATGCACACATTGACAATTGATAACGGTTCGTTTGAATCAAATGATATGATAATTCACTTAAACATCTTACTTACTCAATTAAATATAACACATGGGTATAATTTCAATGCGAGTACAAATAGTAATAGTGGATGTGTTACTATATCTAACGACGTTAACTTTATAATGGATTTTAACAATAATCACATTAGATATAGTTTAGGACGCCATTTAGGATATATAAATGACGAATACACAGGCAGTGATTCTTATACTTCGGAAAGTATAATTTCTGTTACGGGAGAAAATTACATATATATGTATTTAAATGACTACAGTACAATATTAATACCACATTCGGCAAATATGCTACACACAAATATATTTGCAAAAATACCAATAAGCGAAAGTAAATTTGGTATCATATTTCATACTAAAAGTGATTATATATCAAAAATAGATTTTGACAAACTAATTACATTAAATAAAATACATGTAATATTGTTAGATTCATGGGGAGATAGGTTAATATATAACTACGTTGATTATTCTTTTACATTAAATGTTGTTTATTATGAATAAAAAAATTGATATTACAATTAAATTAGTGTGTAAATATAATATATAATTTATGTTAGTCAAGTTATCGCATCCAAATTATGGCCAAACGTACATATGATGTACGTAAATATGCGCAACCTAAGCACGATGTGCAACCAATGAAAACATGCGATGACTGTAAAGAACGTGGAACATTACGAACTGGTATTGCTAAAACTACGTTTACGCTTATTGATAACAAAGGCGATAAATTCGTCATTGACAATAAGACACTAGTTCATATTGTGAACGATGTATTACGCGTACATTATAAATGTTCGGACTCGTGGTTAAAAGTATCTTCAATTTCCGATGATGGTCACAATACGATCGTCAACATAATCGGAACTACATATAAAATAGGGCAACGGTATCGAGAGTATTCTATCGAGTTATTGAACTCGACCAACCGCGAAATTAGAAAACAAGCGGCACGCAAAAACATGTCGGTAGAAACATTAACAAGGCTTGCGTATGAAGATCTAGATTTTATCGTGAATGAATATCCTTTGCACACATACAATATCGACAAATATACACACCATCCGGAATGTCCTCAATTTATTGAATGCATACTATTCGAAATGCAAAAGTTGGATACGGATTTTATAGATGAGTCTAATAGACCACCGGAAACATTAAAAGAAACGCATTTACATAATCAGCATACTATTGTACCCGATCCGTATTATTCAGAAGATTTCAACTACTTAACGCCCAAATATGACCACTTACATAAGTATGGCATGCGTGAAGACCCGTTAGCACATTTACGCAAAGTGCCAACAACCGATCCTACAATACATACCCCGGCCGAACAAGTCGTTCGCGTTCATGTAAGTACACCAGCCGTTCGCGTTCCTGTAAGTACAGTTGCCGAACCAGTCATACCTAAGGTTGAGCCATATGCCTTATATTTAGATATGCCTTGTGATAATCCCGATAAATGTACAGAAGGCCGTAGAAAAAAAATCGAATTGGTCCGCAAATATACAGAAGATCACGCGGTAGCATGTGGTCATGAAGAAAATTTGACAGTACCAGAGAATATTATAAACCATGTTGATAAAGAATCACATGCATCAATTCACCGACCGCCGTCGAGATAATACATAATATTAACTATTTTTTATTATATAAATTATAATAAAAAATAACATATTACGCACATAGCCCGGTACTATACATTTCTGGTTCAATAGCGGAATATAAAAATGGACCAACTGTTTTTTTTGTAATAGGTGGATCGGCTCTTATTTGATAGTTTGCATTTTTATTAGATTGTGTTGCTGTAAACCCAACTTGCCTAAAAACGGCAGTTAAATTCTTGTCATTTATATCAATTGGTACATCAATAACCTCGAACCATTTATCGTTCTTTTCCTTTGGTAGATAATTATCTGCATTATATATATCTTCTGGATCTATTGTTTTTTCCTCGGGCAATTGGAACTTTTTATCAGTCGCATATTTTGCGAAATTTCCATTGTGTTTATCTGGCATAATTGGATGCTCATCATTTACACTAAATACTGGTTTACCAAATGCACCTGTCCATTCACCAACCGTACCTCTATCGCCCTCAACATAACTAAATCGTTTATATGGCTTCGGTTCTTCTGTTTTTTCATGTGATGGTTCTAATTGCATAAATGAATCATCGCCTGAACTTAATATACCACGTACTTCATCAGACACACCTTCTTCAAATTCTTCAGTATCGTTGTTTTTATAATACATATATATAACGATAAATAGCAATAATACTGCGATTACTAGTTTTGCGTTCATTATATTCGTATGATGATTATTATATTATTAGTAAATATTTTTATATAAATATGTTTAAATTATTGGCACAAAGTGCCAATAATCCAATCATAATTAATTGTTAAACGGAATATATGCGCTATAATTATCTGAGTTATTCACTATATCTTTAAACATATTATTGTTATTTTGACGCCTGTTAATTAAATCATCGTCAATGTCATCTTTTTTTGCGAACTTCGATATCATATCGGTATTAATATATGTTCTTGGTAATCCTGTACCACCGTTAATTATTAATCCGGCCATAATTCGTGAGGACACTCCATTCATATAATCTCTTTCTCCGAATACAGCTGCGTTTGTGAACTGATCAACCGTTTTTTCAAATGACGCTTTAATTAAAGGATCACAGTCTAACTTTGACATACCGTGCCTATCTATTGATATTGGATATCCTTTATTCGTCATAACATCAATAAGTAACGACATATGATGATAATTGATATTTGATGAATATATATTACTAAATTCGTAAAATAAGCTTGATCTAACTCCTTCTATTCCATATGTGTTGTGTATAATAGGCATATCATTACTTGTTGTTTTGTTCAGGTCAATCCCTCGAATATACCTAAAATCTGTTAAATTATTACCCATTGCACGAATTATATATTCTTTCTTCTTATCACCAGTTTGTTGACATTGTATATTAATTTCATCGATAACTGCTAATGTTATTCTCGATAATCCTTTTAATACAACATTGCCCAATATTTCTTCTAAAAAGTATATTATGTGCTTAAAATTAAATGATGTTATTGTCATTCTTATATGCATAGCTAATATATCATTTGACTCATTGTTGGAGATTATTGATACATTACTTATTAGTTTGTATATTTGCCGTTCATGTTTTCTAGATCCTCTCATATTTACATTTCGCTTTTCCCAATAATCAGATAATTTAGCTTTTAAATCAATGAGTCGTATGTTTCTGGATAACATTGCTTCTTTGTTTAATTGCACCCGAATAACCCATGGCATGATATGAGTTATTTTGTTTTTATTGTAAAAACCATGTCGTACATTGTCTTTTTCAGTTAAGTTATTTGGCGCATCGATATCAGGTTCATAATATATTTCATATCTATCTATCACATCTTTAAACAGCGTGCATCTCACGTTTGATAATATTAATTCCACTTTGTCCAAGTCGTGTTTATATTCATCTGTAAAATATATTGTAATTTGCGAACCTTTCATATTTTTAGAGAAACTTAATAACTCTTTTATTCGTGGTACGCCCAAACTAGCGCTGCCAAGCGATCCTATCCCAGCGTGATGAAACGTATTTAGCGTATTATGCACAATAATTGAATTGTTTATAAGAAAATTATTATTATTGTTCACTGTAAAGTCATATACGTATTGATCACTATCGAAATACTGTATATCAATAATTTCATCCCATACAACATCCTTACATATCAAGTTTTCTAGAGAATGTAATGATTTTGTTGTATATGTTTTAGCATTTTCTATAAAATTGGTTAACTTACTTAATAATACGCCATTATTTGGTTGCTCTGTAACATCCAAGTTTATCATAATATTAACACATGTTGAATTATATATCTCGTTATTAACACACTTAACTTCATTATATGCAAACGGAATTATATAATCACCCGTTACACAACTTTTCAATACCGGTACAATACTTCCTATTTTCAGTTCATCTCCTCGTATAGGCACAATACTAATTAATCCGGTTTTGGTTAAATATGAATGACTCTGTGTTGTTTCAGCATAACAATTATTTTTAGTTTGTATACTCATCAATGGCCCGTTTGCAGGATGTTTACTAACATGTGTTATATATGACCATTCTACATCATCATGATTGTTAAGCGATTGTATAACATATATACTATTTATTGATAACTCGACACCATTTTTACCCAAATTTATTATATTATTTTTATTGTTATGTAATAATTGATCTATAAATTCACCTATTGTCGCATCAATATATTTGTTGTTCATTTTATCAAATATCGTTATTAAACTATTACCAACCACAGACATTTGTGTTAATGGCTCGCCCAATGATTGTCCCGCAATAGTTCCGACCATTTCTCCAGCATATGCCAATGAGCTATTAAATTTACTAATTATACAATCACACATGTTGTTAAATTGCGTTGAATTTAATTTGTATTCACATATACATTTTTTAGGAGATAATATAGATGTTAATATTATTTCAAATAATGATTTTGACAATATCTCGTCGGATGCTATATGTGTATCTTTGGTGTTTATTAATACAAATGTATCGTTATATATGCGTGTTATACCATCTAACACATTATCTACTGTGAGTATATTACCGTTAACCTTACTATTTTTATATTGTAATATAATTGTATATATATCAATAGGGAATGTATATGTATCCGGTACTGTTATTAAACTAAATGTTGATTTAACATGTCCGTATCGTAGCTCATTTCTCATTTTAATTAACTTGTCGAAATAATCATTATTTAATTTAGTACTTACATTGTATTTTTGGAGTTCTGTGTCTGTGAAACAGATATTGTTTCGCACTTCGTCGTCACGCATACTTACCAAATGCAATTGTCGGACACATTGTTTGACGGTATCGATACCATTACCACCATATACAAACTGTAATATAGTTCCATTTGCAGTTCTTACTGTATTATCGTAACATATTTTAGCATCTTCTAATCCTTTTACGATTTTTCGCTGTAAATATCCCGATTCCGATGTTTTTATAGCTGTATCGATAACACCTTCTCGCGATGCCATGTTACAAAAGAAAAACGCGGTTGAGTCGACACCGTCTAAAAATGAATTATTTATAAAGCCTCTCGATATAGGCGTTTCGTCATATTGACAAAATACTGGAAGAGTTCGATTATTAATTTTCATTTTAATACGCTTTCCCTCAACAGATTGTAATCCAATTACTCCAATCATTTGTCCTAAATTTCTACCAGCGCCTTTTGCACCAGATGTCGTTATTGTAACGAAATTGTTATTTTTGCTTAGATTTTTTTTAACTATTTCATCGATCGTTTGTCGGATACTATCAATATCACTATGCAATGCTTGTTCAATTATATCATATGGAGCTTTATATGGATTATTTTCTAGCTCTGTAATAACATGTGATATTTTCACACAGTCTGAAAAAATTTTATCATATATACTTTTCTTAGCGTCATTACTTATTATCACATCACCAAAGCTAATAGTTGATCCATAATATATATTAAAGTTAACTGCTAATAATTGCACATTATCGATGAATTCCAACGCTTTTTCTACAGATACGTTATGAAATATATTGGCCGTTATGTTATTATGACCGGAAAATGCACTATTACTAATATATCCGTTTATTAACTCGCCGTCATATATTTCACATTTACTGCTTGTTACAAATGTGCGCTTAGGGATTATTGTCGATATTATTTCTTTTCCGGTGTATTCATTCTTTGATAAATTAATATCACAATTATTAATACCAGATAATAAATTCATAGCAACATTCTTTTTAAATTTAGCATTCGAAATGCTTAATAAATAGTTTCCAATTAATCCATCTTGCTTAACTTCCACAATTACAGCACTATACGTTGGACTTATTATCTGATTTTTGACTCTGCTTATATAATATGTTTCGCATACAGATTGATAACCTTGTCCCATGTACAAATTCATCTCATCTCCATCAAAATCCGCATTATATGGTTTTGTCGAAGCTGTGTTTATGCCAAATGAATATATGTTCTCATTTTCAATAACGTGTACAATATGACTCAACATAGATACTTTATGTAAAGACGGTTGTCTGTTAAATAATACGACATCGCCGCTTACGAGATGACGGTGTACGATATCACCAACGTTCAATATAATATCGTTATTTCGGTACCGTAAGTCAATATTTATTTTATTGTTGCTATTTGATATATATGGCTCGACGTAATTTGCACCAGGGTATTTAAAACAACCATTTCGAACCATTGTTAATAGAATGTGTATATTTTCACGTGTCGCCGTTTCTGGAAACGTAATATGCATTGCTATTTTTAACGGGACTCGTAAATATCCTGTGCCAATTGATGCATCTGCGGTTATTACACTTCTTGCTGAAAAATCAACCCTCTTACCCATTAAATTACTTCTTATTATACCTTCTTTACCATTTAATCGACCAGCTATAGAGCGCGTTGGTTGCATTTTCTGATTGTCTTTTGGTGGCATTATATTATTGCTATTTTGAAACACTGCTACATTTGCTTGTAACATATAAAAGTAATTATCAAACTTGGATAGACTTTCATTTGTTTCCTTATGCTTTTTTAATCGTAAATTTAATTTAGCTATTTTAGTAAGTAGTGATGTTAATCCATCGTGTATGATTCCAGATGATATGAAATCTACTTTTGCGGATGGTCGTATTTGTATAGGTGGAACTGGGAAATATTTAATTATCATCATCTCTGGTCTTGATTGATTTGGATTTATTCCTAATATAGTTGCATCAATGTCAGATATATTGCTAAATATTTCGTGTATTATTTCAGGTGTTAATATTTGAATAACCGATTTTTTTTGCGAATCATCTTCGCTAATTAATTTACGCTCAGCTGTTATATTAATGATCGATGATGATTTTTTCATTAACAACGTTATTTTAGGAACTGTTGCACCACAACCATAATCCCCTTTTTTGCATATTTTTATATCCTTTGATATATTTCGAATATCCGTTAATTTTAATTTACCCAATTGCTTGTTTTTTAATATACTATTTAATTCTTGTTCGGTCGAGTATATAAGTAATTTCGAGCATCGTGTACATATACACGTCAATATTTTTCGTATAAATTGCATATAGCACGTATTGAATACTGGTTCAGTCATATGTATGTGTCCGAAATGACCAGGACACAATGTAGCATCTAAATTACACGTTGCACATACTCTATACAAGTCAACAACACCTAATCTAGAATCAACAGGTCCGCCTTTTTTAGGTTCATTGTTTTCATACGATTCATGCGAATCTATACCGATATGATTGCGATCGAACACAGTCATCCGTTGTATTTCTTCATTCCCTAATATATTAAATTCAATATGATCTATGACTTTCAATTGCTCTTTTGACGTCATTATTGTATAAGGTTACTATATTGTTATATACATTGACATTATTTTATTTAGTGTAAAATAATATCAATTTTTAATAGCATATTTGATGGCGATTAAAAAATAGAATATTATACAAACATTTGAATAAATTTATTATTATTATATTTAATGACGGTCAATTATTGCGTTTATGTACGATCCAGTAAATACCATATGTATTATAATTTATTAATTCATTAATAAATCACTCAATGATTGATTGCTTATTTCATGTATATTCCATTCCATTTTTTTTAATTTAGAATTGTGTATATATCTACCAATTAACATTCCATAATAACTATGAAATTTCTCAAAATCAATAATATTGCACATAATATTGTATGTTTTGTTGTACGTTATTGGTACCACATATTCGCAAATGCTTTTACAATATTCGCGCGTTTGTAAGTTCAATGATATTATTTTTGGAACATTTATTGAAATGTCTATTTTTAAGAGACTGTATTCATTAACCACGTCAATTAAGTTATCAACAATATCACCGTTTAATGCAACGCTATACTTAATATTATATATGAATGTTATTTTTACTGAATTAATATCAATGTCGAGCAATTTAGCTAAACAATATATCCTCATATTCATCAATAAATATATTATATATACACGGATAGTTACATTTTTTACATGTTCATCTTTTATTATATAAAATGAACAGTACATAATATTTGGTTTAATAATCGAGATAAGTAGGTTACGAACGTATAATATATAGAACCATATATCGAACATTTTTATATTATTAATACAATTAACATTTAAAGATATGTAATATACATACTATATAAATTAGATGACACAATTTACGAACAGAGAGCAATTATATTTAAACAGTATTAATAATTATTTTGGTAAAAATATAGATCATACTACACAAATGGTTCGTATTATCGGAAAAAAAACTGATATATCGCTCCGCATCATAGATATATTTGTTACAAAATATGCCAAAAAGCATAAAATAATATATGAAATACAAACAAAACATGGTGACTATGAAACATTTAATGTTTATTTAAACTACAAAGCACAATTAAAATCATACAAGAAAAAATATTTCGACCCATTTAAAAGATGCACAAAATTCAATTATTGTTATAATGGCACACATTACATACATACAACGATTGGGCAATTAATTTTCTTAAAATGGGTGCTTGAATATAATATTCTACATTATATTGAAGATAATATTTATGACATATTACAATTTATAACAAACCATAATAAAAACAATATATGCGATAATTTGGATTACAATGGTTCTTCTGATAACAATATCTCAAATGAACAATCAGAAGATAATACGATAACATTTAAAAACGTTACGTATAACGGAAGTACATTGAAAAAAAAAATTAATATGCTAACGATTAGTGATAATACAATATCATTTAATTAGTATAATACATAACTATAATTAAAATATACGATGTAATATATTATAACAATGAAATACAACACATGCATTGTTGTAATATTACGAGATAATAACTATTATACACATGTTATTAAATATTATATTTTATTGATATGTTTCTTAATATTAAACAATGATAACAATGATAACAATCATGATTTTATTAAACTACCGCACATATTAAATATGATAATAAAACATAATACGGATCACTTAAACAAACACTATATTGATAATTTGCTTGGACTGGTTGATAATTGGGATAATATTTTATTTACACATCGAGTCGAATTACAAGATGGTTGGTGGGATATTAATACAATATTCAAACATATATTAACATCTCTTAATTATAGCAATGATTTAACTCCATATCCACGATATCCTAAATCTCCATTACATAATACATACTATGTGTATGATGATATTAAAAAAATATATGATCGATTGTTGTTATTAGATATTAATATGTATTATAACTTTCATGTGTTTTGTAAGTATATATGTCGACAGCAACTCACATTATCAGACAACATATTATCGATATTTTTGAAAAAAATGCGTTTTAAAGTACATATTGAAAAAAATAATATATATGGTGAATGGGTGTATATTAACTCGCCATTGTCAAAACTCGAACATATATATAGTACTCTGAATGCAATGCATTCGCATGCAGAGATAATTAGCATGTTAAAATATGTACATATTAGTTAAAAAATTGAATAATATATTCGATATTTACGTAAATATATTATATCATATTAATACTATATGGCTGATTTAGTAAACGTTATTAACATATTCGATGAGATCAATAAGCCATCTATAACTACTATAGATATCCGAGACATAATTGATTATTGTGATTTTTGTAAAAGTTGTCAATCACATACGCATATTAAATACGATACTATTAATGGTAGTATTGTTTGTACACTATGTGGTATACAATTAAGCTATATATTTGATTATAGTTTGTATAATAAGTCATTCGATAAGCCATATAATTGCAAAAGCGATACGATATTCACATATAATTATTCAATGTCATACAATCAAAAAAAAATATATAATGCGTACAACATCATACAATATTATTGTAAAAAGGCAAATCTATCATCAACTATTGAGTATGCTGCTAATGATATATACAAGAGCATATACACAAGTGATAATTCACAATCAAAAAATAAAATCATAAAGGGTCGTAATATTACATATATATTAGCAGCATGTGTATATTATGCATCAAATAATAAAAATAGCCCAAGAACAATACAAGAAATCGCATATATATTTAGCATAACAAAATCAAATGTAACAAAAGGATGCAATTTACTATCTAAATTAATGCGAAATATCGGTATGAAACAACAATGTGCTTTTAGTTCAGACATTACCGACAGTTATATAATAAGACATTGTAATAATTTGCGAATTTCTAAACAAATATCTGATGATATCATATCAATGTTAAGTAATGTACATAAGCTTGGTATAGTGACGAATAATACACCTATATCACTATGCGCGTCTGTCATATATATTGTATTGCAAATGCATAATATACAATTACCAAAGAAAATATTAGCGGTTGAATTTGGCATATCCGACGTAACTATTACAAAAACATATGGTAAGTTAATGCCATTTAAAAGTATACTAAGTGATGTACATAAAACAAATGATGTACATAAATACATAATGTGTCGACGAAACAATGAAATACCACCACACATTCAACATAAATTATATGTTGTTAATAATACATATGGTGATCTACTACGTCGCCGTGAATATGATGAATTATCAGTACATACTATGTTAATTAATATGCTATCATGCGTTGCAAATATAAAGATACATAATAGTTACATTTTATTAAGTGATTGTAAATTTAAAAAATATATGTTGTGTAATTAACTATGTATGATATACGTAACTCGTAATATGAACTATTGTTGATAATATGTTAAATATTATTAAACATATTATCAACAATGTCATGAAACGACAATATGTGTTTATACGATCAAATAAAATAGCACATTGAATTAATAATATATGGACTGTTCAGTAAATAAGTTATTTGTTTATATTATGTATTAATAGTATAATATAAAAAAAAAAATATATATATATATATATATATATATACGTTAGGGGATAGTATAGTATATTTGTTCAGTACCGATTTTATAAATATATGGCATTTATCATACATATTTGTTATTAATTAACAACGAATATGTAATAATATAAAAGATAAATAAACAAAATTATAAAATATATTAATTTTTTTTGAATAGTTCAACGCAATTGATTTATTTTGCTTTAATGTTGCAAACATATGTTCTATTTTCACTATGTGTTTGTTTGTATTATTATTGATTCGATCAATAAATTTATTATCATAATACCCTCGATCGGCTATTAAATTTTTATTACATACGTTAATATTATTTGATACAATATCATTAATATTATATTGCAATACCATAATATCGTGTAACGATCCTTCAACAACTTTTAATGATATCGGGAGTTTATTTTCATTACATATCAATGATACTTTTGAGTATGCTCGATTTTTAAACAAATTGTACAGAAAGCTTAAATGGCACCCATCAACCTATAAACAACATAGTGAAGATAAATTTATAAATAATATTAAAAAAACATACGGTGATAATGAAGATATTGTAATTGTGTATGGTGATTGGAGCAGACAACCACAAATGAAAAATCATACACCAACAATAGGAAAGGGTATTCGAAACGTTATTTCCAAAAAATTCAAAACATTGTTAATAAACGAATATAATACATCTAAAAAATGCTGTAATTGCTCAAATAATTTGGAATACGTAAATATGAATTATGTTAGGAAACAAGATAAATTGAAAAGAGTCCGACAATATCGTTTAATGGTATGTAAAGAATGTTCATATAACGGTAGTAATAATATTGGGCGTTTTGAAAACGCATGTCCAATATACTTAACCCGTGATATGAACTCATGTAAAAATATGTTAAACATTGTAAAACATATGTTTAATAATGATATGAAACGACCAAATGTGTTTATACGATCAAATAAAATAACACATCAAACTAATAATATAAAACCTATTATTGTGGATACTTCTATACACAAACTGGAGAAAAAATCCACATCTCTATGCAGTTATAGGATTTGTTCGGAATATGTATGCTGATTATGTACCATGTTACATTATAATACAGCAGATATTTACAGGACAGTCCTATAATACCAATAAAAACACATAATCATATTATTAACACACAATAAACATGAAGCTAAAAGAATTACTAATAACCATACTAACTCAACTTGAATTTACGCACAATCCCAACAACCCCATCGACACATACCCAACTAAATCAAATTACAGACACATAAAGACAACCGAACAAATAAAAGAAGTATTTATATTACTTGAGCACAATGCATATATCAACCAGCCATTAATAATACTATGTGACACCATAAACACGCCTAATTACAAAAGATATGTAACAAATTTCGAAATACATACACAGCAAGAAATAGCGCAGTTATATGATCCATATATTATAAAAGCATTGTCGGTACTAGAAATAATAAACGATAATTACCACGTTTTACCATTTCCAAACAATACTTGTAAGGGAACTCACTACCACAAAGGATTTTATAATTTAAATTTTAACAATGTTACATTTATTGACAAATACCAATTACACATATTTATAAAACACTACAATGCGCTAACCATTATAAATAAAGAAAAATCAATTTGCGATGATTAATATATAAATGTATAACAGTTATACATTTATATCTGATGGCGTCACTATTACACACTTAACGGTTGGTGCGCATTTCAATAGATTTATCTACGCATTACACGGAAATGATACAGTCGTTTATTTGGCATTTGGTAAATATTTCAACCAATCAATTGATGGTTTGCGGAAAAATAAATCAATTAAAAAATAACGTTCCCATACGTATACACGCATTCTATAGATGGTTTTCAGCACATAATAATACGCGGATAAATCAGCGAATACATATTATATTATATGTATTAGCCACTTACTATATGTAGACTTATTAAATACCTATGATACGGAGCTTATAAATGACATTATACTAGTTATATAATTACTATATGTAGACTTATTAAATATCTATTACCCCAGTGCATACAGTAACACATACAATATTATTAATAACCGATACGCGATCATGTAATTATTTTTTTTATTCATTTGTAATTAATAGAAAAAAAATACACGCATCATTACACTCATCTATTTATAAACCGCAACATTATAATAAATTGCATACATTGCACAATGTAGGTAATGCACAATGATCGTCGAATATATACGTTAACATATTTTGATTTAATAATATTGATTTCCGACACAACGCGAATACCAAAAAGTTAAAAAATACCATTAATTTAACATACAAATATTCAACACCCAAATACTCAATAAATGCAATCAAATACGCCAGGTAAACTATCGGCATCCCGATACATCAGGAGTGCACAAATCAGACTGCCTAATAAAGTGCAATAAATGCCCCGAACGCACATGAGAAGACCATGAAATTGACTAAATAGCTTTATAATTATCAAATGCAACATTTACTTTCATTTCTCATTTTTAATTCTGTTAAAATCTCTAAGAGTTAATTCAGTTGCCCAATGTAGTAATGTTTGCCGTATTGCAGGACTTATATCAAAGTCATTATATTTACCTTTTTTCTTAATAATTTGATTAACTAGCCATCTTTTAAATCGTCCATTGTTACTTGCTGTCTTTTTCCACCTGTCAATTTGCCGTTCGTCATCAGCTGTTCGGCGACCGCTAAAAAAACCCAAATACCAGTCAGTCCATCCATACAGATTATATTTAGTTATCCACTTCTTTTTTTCCCACTCACGCAAAGTTGAGCCAACTTTAACACCGTATTTATTAATTGATTTGTCATAATCTTTAAAATCGCGCGTAAGCCAATCATTCGGTATTCCTTTGAACCATGATTTAGGATATTTTTTGTGAATATTTTTATAATGTTTCTTTGTTACACTTGAGTATATTGGTCGGTAATAAGTACCTCCGAACGATCCCACACTAAAAATATCACGTGGGCTTAAATTAGGCGTAAAATCGGGATAATCTGTGAATATGTATTCTCCGTACTTGTTCTTTTTTGGCATATTAATTTAATGTATATTTTAATTGTAAGAAAATTATATAAACGAATTATGAACGACATACAGAAGCGATTTGTATTATTTATTTTTGGATGTATTGTATCAAGAATATTAATGACGTATGTAACATATAAATTGGACGACAATTTATTAATATATGTTGGTATAATTGCTATTATACTGTCAATATCGTTCATGTTAATATATTTACTCGGATTGCGTAAAACCGGTGCGGAGGTATTTGGCAATAAAATATGGTGGAATCATTTACGACCAGTACATAGCTTAACATTTGCAACATGTGCCATATTTGCATTTAATAAAAGTAAATATACATATGTTCCTATTTTAATAGATACACTAATCGGGTTAATTGCTTTTCTCAATTATCATATTATGAAAAATTGAACACTTTATACAATGCCAATAAATAATATATAGGGACGATCCAGTAAATAATTTGTTTATATTTATATATTTCGTATAATATAATATTGCATAAATAATATGAACATAAACAAATAAAAATATAGTATGTATAAACAAATAAAAATATAGTATGTATAAACAAATAAAAATATAGTATGTATAAACAAATGTAATAATTAATGCGTAATCATAAAGTACATATATACCAAATACGATATATCAGTGCATTGTCTCGCACAAATACTGGCGTTCCGAAAACGCATTTCAGTATGATACCGCGAGTGATATGGATTGATATGTGTTTGTGTATGGTAAATATATAACAACTATTGATTGCGGTTACTCCTGTACAATAAATGGAGAAAAAATCCGCATCTATTCGCAGTTATAGGGATTGTTCAAATATACTGTTGTATATGCATTATGTTGCATTGTAATACGACAAATATTTACGGGACAGTCCTATAATCATATCATTAACACACAATAAATATGAAGCTACTTAAAGAATTACTAATAATAATACTAACGCAACTTGAATTTACACACACGCCCAGCAACCCCATCAACACATACACAATTAAATCAAATTACAGACACATTAAGACAACCGAACAAATAAAAGAGGCATTTATATTACTTGAGCACAATGCATATATCAACCAGCAATTAATAATACTATGTGACACCATAAACACGCCTAATTACAAAAGATATGTAGCAAATTTCGAAATACATACACCGCAAGAAATAGCGAAGTTATATGACCAGTATATTATAAATGCATTATCTGCACTAGAAATAAAAAACGATAATTACCACGTGTTACCATTTCCAAACAATACTTGTAAGGGAACACATTACCAAAAGGGATTTTATAATTTGATGTTCAATTTTTACACAATTCAATTTTTTATGAATATATCATCAGTATTACTGGAATTATTTGCGAAGCTGTACATGGAAATAATTGATTATTAATTAGTATGATATGTTATTTTATAATATATCATATACACAATGATCCAATTTGCGACTTCGTTACGAACCAATAAACGTGAGTGTCAACATTTGCCCGTAAATGAGTTAATTGATTATTTGCACAACACAAAGCGTGTTGAGGCTTATGAAATTATTGATGAAAATGATATACATAAACCATATTTTGATCTTGATGGGTATTGTGATGATAAACCAACTAGCGACTATATATCCGACTTGTTACAACCAATTATAAATGAGTTACAAACCATATATAAAACAAAAACATATGCATTACGGTCATCCAACGGTATTGTCGATGATAAATACAAACTATCGTATCATATAATAATACCTAAATTAATAACAAATAGAGCAGACAATAAACATGTTGCAGAATATTTAAAAAATAAATTCGGGGCAATAATAGACACATCCGTTTACAAACCATATCAAAAACTAAGACTACCATATTCATATAAAAATGGAGAACGTCGATGCAAACCTATAAATGGTACCGATAAAGACCATATAGTAACATACGTAAATGACTGTAAATGTACATGGAAAAACGATTTACCCGCCGTTGAAAAACCATGTAATAAAAAGCAAAAAAATAATAAACAAAAAAAGCAAACATATACCGAGCAACAAGAACTACGCGATATTATTACGTATGACTCCGTAAAACAGTGTGATAAATGCGATATACAACATATTAATAAATTATTACAAATTATATCACCTAATCGCGTTAATGATTACACTGACTGGGTAAGTGTTGGTATGATACTATATAATGTCAGCAATGCCAATGATGAGTACTTGGAAGCGTGGAACACATGGAGTAAACAATCACATAAATACGCTAAAAATGAGTGTTTTAATAAATGGAATACATTTACACATACAGCTGATAACCAATTAACCGTTGCAACTCTTCATTACTGGGCAAAAATAGACAACATCACCGAGTATAATAAAATGACGCTTCATGACTGTATGATAGATTTTATTGATAAGAACCACCAACAATTAGCCATTAAAAACAAGGATATCGAATTAGTTAATATAGTTAATAACAAAACAAAATGTATGGCAAAAATAAATGATGTTTATTGTAACTTGGCCAAACGAGAACATGATGAGGCTAATAATTTCATTGATATATTGTATAATTATGGTGCGTATATAGGGTGTCATCATGAGAAATGCCAAGGAAAAGTATTAAATGATAATGTTGTGAAAATCGATGCGCGTACAAATAACATACTATTTCAGAATAACGGTGATGTTAATATCAACATAACTAATATTAATAATATGGATAAAGATGATACACTTTTAATAACTGATTCATATGAGATTTTCGATGACATTGAATTAAATAAATTAATATTAGAGAGCTTAAACAACACGCCATATGATATTGCCAAGGTATTGCACTATTTATATAGAGATCGCTTTAATTGCACTAAGGACAAAGTATGGTATACGTATTGTGAACATAGGTGGCTTAAAGACAGTGTTGATATACGCGATATTATATCGAATGAATTACCGGCATATTATAAGATTGTATTAACATATTATAAAGAATTAATTAACGATTCTCGCGAAAATAGAGCAATGGTTGAGTGTAAAATTAAAAAGATTATTGAGTTAATTAAATCGCTTAAGAGGACACCGAGTAAACAAAATATAATAACGGAATCATGTGAGATATTTTACAAAAACAATAAAACGTTTGAAAAAAACCTAAATACTAAACCGCATTTATTATGCTTTACAAATGGCATATATGATTTAGATAATGATGAGTTTAGAGACGGTCGGTATGATGATAACATTACGATATCAACAGGATACGAATACATAGATGCATATAGCAAACATAAAGATAAATTATTCGCATTTCTTAATGATATACAACCAGAAAAAGAGCAATTAGAATACTTATTAAAATTCACAGCAAGTGTACTGTATGGATGCAATACAATAGAACTGTTTCATATCCTATCTGGTAGTTCTAGAAACGGCAAATCAAAATATGCAGAGCTATTATCGCACGTATTTGGAGAATATTGCGAGTTTATTACAAGTACTTTATTAACTAAGGAACAACCGTCTGCTAATAATCCACGACCAGAAATACTAACATTAATTGGAAAGCGTTTAATAATATCATCAGAACCAGAAAATAACGCCAAATTAAACGCCAATTTCATTAAACTATTAACAGGAAACGATAACATAACCGCACGTAATTTATATGATTCTAACATAATATCATTCATACCACAATTTAGTATGATGTTACTATGCAATGATATCCCGTCGTTTGACAAGAATGATGATGCTATTTGGCAACGTTCACGATGCATTGAATTCCCTTCAAAGTTCGTTAATAATCCTACTGAATCGCACCATAAACTAATAGATTACAAGCTCAAACAAAAATTACCAAAATGGAAAAATGATATGATGTTATTATTATTGGATAATTACAGGACATATAAACGCGATGGATTAACGCCAACTAAAAGCGTTTTACGGTTCACCGTACGGACGCGTGACGAAAATGATATTTATAAACAGTATTTAGATGAGCGGACTGAACGGTCGGATAAACATATCCATCTATACACTTTATATGAAGATTTTAAACGATGGGTGTCAGTTATTAATCCGTCATTTACTAAGCATTCAAGTAAAACGTTATCTAAAGGAATTGGACAATACGTGACAGTTGAAAAAGTATACGTTAGCCAACAGAATTCATCAGCAGGTGTTAAAAACATAAAAATTAAAAATACGAACATTAACAATATTTTCGAGCCATGAAAATACACGATTAGTCATGATTTCATGGTTATTATTTTTACAAAAACCATTAACAATTAATACGTATTTTTTTACATATTAACTGTTCAATGATTGTACAATGATTTGAAGAACTGTTTTATTAGTATATTATTTTTCATGGTTTTCTTGGTCGTTAATTTCAAAAGTATGTAATATTTCACATATACATAAATATATATATTAATTACATATATATATGTGTAATTAATATATTAATACACTTTCAAAAATCACGACCACGAAAACCATGAAAAATACGTATAATAGTGATTTATCTATGCTAACGCAATATATAAAGCAAATATATTAATATTGTTAAAATATTAATATATTCCGACATGGTTTTTTCCATGGTTTATTTTTTACATCATGGTTTTTCGTATATTGCCGACTATGTGTAAGTGAATAATTATTAACAATAACTCGACACATATTATAATAAAAATACATATTAATAATAATATTGTTATTATAACGTAATTTGAAGAGATGTTTATTTAATATTTGTCATTTCGAGTGTATTGAGTTTCTATTTTTCAAAAGTGTCAGATATTTAAACAGTTTGAATAAATAGAGACTCAACACACTCGAAAATTAAATGTAATCAATCTTTTGTAAATAACTTCTGGTTGGAACCAATTTTTTAATTAGATTTTATAAAATTGAATTATACTTACTAACAATAAAAGACATACAATATACTATATTATAGTACAATGAAAATTCTATTACGAGCGCACCAAAAAGATGCAGTTAAATGCATCAATTCATCATTACGTACTAATAATAAATGTTTAGTCAAAATGTTTTGTGGAACAGGTAAAACAAGAATTGTTTTTTATTTAATGATAAATGAACACCGTAATTTAACTGTAATTGTATTTCCTAGTATAGCTCTTATAACACAGTTTAACATAGATTATGTTAATAATGATGAATGGAGTGAATTTACGAACTCATATAACTATATGTCCATTTGCTCATGTAATGAGTTAAATGATATGGATCTACAAAATGACATTAAATATACAACAGATAGTAAAAGAATAAAACGTTTTTTAAATAAGCGTCCAAATAAGATAGTGTCGGTTACATACAAATCATTGGAAAATCTTGTTAATTGTATAACACATACAAATGTTACAATCAATTTATTAATATATGATGAAGCTCATCATACAATCGGTAGTAATATACAACAAATTGTATTTGATAATGAGCAATTTCAAACACAAACAAATAAAACAATATTTATGACGGCAACTCCTAAGAACGATAACGGAATTAAAATGCTGGAGCGAAATTACGATGATGTTAATTATGATGATGTTGAAGATGTAAATATGGAATATTATTCAGACTGCGGTACATTGGCGTTTGAATATACACATTATCAAGCCGTTCAAGATGGTATATGTAATGATTTTAATATCGCCATTGATTTTTACGCAGATAATGACGTAAAATATAAGTCAGTTTACGAAGCCATTGTAAGATCAATATTAACGACTGGTAATAATAAAATGTTATCATTTCATGGATTATCAGAAGCAGAACAAAAGAACCGTTCAAACGTAATAGAGTTTATAAATGATGATAATTTACGAAAATTAAAAGATGCGTATATTAAGGTTCGTAAAACTGAGTTTGATAATACAAAAAAACAAAAACTAATGATCAGTGGGATAACTGGCAAAACAAAACATCGACATCGTATATTGAAAGATTTTGATAATACCAGCGATAACGATATATACATATTAGCAAGTTGTAATACAATAGGTGAAGGCGTTGATACTAAAAAATGTAATCATATATGTTTTGTTGACGCGCGGTCATCGTATTCTACAATAATACAGAATATAGGCAGATGTACGCGCAAACCATATGATAATATGCCAAAATCAACAATATTAATACCATGTTACGTAGATGCGGATAAATATAAGGACTGTAATACGGATGATGAGCGAGATGAACAAATTAGAAAAGATATGTCCGATACAGGCAACTTTAATAGTATATTAAACGTATTAACGGCACTGCGCCAGGACGATCCAGAGTTGTATGATTTATGTTTACAGTATCCGGACAAACACGCTCCTAGAGAAATTAAAAAAAATCTAAATGCACAAGGATTCAATATAGAAGAATGCCAAGGCGAGCTTTTGGATAATGTGTTGTATTTAGTTAATGACATTGATGATGATGCGTTAGATGATATTGATACTGATGATTTAAATGATATTAGTAAATCGATTAATAAATGTATCGAGATTTATACAAACTCAATGGATAATCCAATTGAAAGATACAACACCAAATGTAAAGATAAAATAAGACTGTATTATACCGATGAATTGGACGAATATCATCCAATTACAGGTGATAATAAAAAGAAAATACAACCATGTAGAAGGAAAAGAGTAAATATAAACGCACATAGTAATCCAGATGTTGAAATATTATGGAAATGTGATGGAGATATTAATTTATCAAAAAATGTTTGCCAAGCATATATTGAAAGTACAGTTAAAGTAGATAAGTTTGAAGAGACATATGAGAAGTTAAAGGAATGGGTTAGTGTGACCGGGAGGATACCATCATACAGTTCCAATGATAAATATGAAAAATATTTAGGTTCGTGGTGTTCAGATCAGCGAAAAAAATATACAAATAATATTTTATCAAATATTAAAATAAAAGCACTAGAACATATTAATGGATGGTATTGGAATAAATTTAATGATGTATTTGAGCAAAATTATAATGATTTAGTAACATATGTAAATAAATACGGTAAATTACCGAGTGGGTGATCAACATGTATAATTGATAATTATTTATGCAGTTGGTGTGCGATACAGCGAGGCAAATATAAAAAAAATATATTGGGGGATATGCAAATTAAATTATTAGAACAGGTTTCATTGTGGCAATGGGATATATTTGGAGATCGATTTAATCGCAAATTATTAGAATTAAATAAATTTATCGAACATAATAATAAACTACCATCTCAACATTCTAAACAATTACTTGAAAAAACGTTGGGTGCATGGTGTGTATGTAAAAAGCAAAATTATAAATATGGCATATTAGCAAATGAACAAATTAAACAACTTGAAAAAATACCACACTGGAAATGGACAAATGATAATCAATTTTACATTAATTATACAAATTTTAAAGCATGGGTAAATAATAATAATAAAACTCCATCATCTGAATCAAATGATAAGAATGAAAAATTTTTAGGATCCTGGGCAATGACATTACGAAAATTGTATAGACAATCACGATTATCTGTTGAAAGAATAAAGGAATTAGAAAAGCTAACATATTGGTACTGGGATAAGGATCATTTTAATGATAATTTTGAAAGGCTACAGTGTTTTATTGAAAAATACAATAAATTACCATCATGTCAATCAAAAAACATGCAAGAAAAAAAAATTAGCACGTGGTGTTCGGATATTCGATATAAATACCGAACTAATAAATTATCAAATGAACAAGTTAAACAATTTGACACATTATTGATATGGCGTTGGAATGTGCTTGATGAAAAGTTTTATGAAATATATTATTCACTCCGTGAATGGATTAATAATAATAATAGAATACCATGTGTGAATAAATCGATACCTGAAGAAACATATTTAGGGCAATGGTGTGCAACGCGAAGAAAAGAATATAGGCAAAATCGTTTATCGCTCGAAAAAATTAAATTATTAACTAATATACCACATTGGTATTGGAGCAAGGAAGAAAAATCCAAAAAGTCAATTGTAAATACAAAACCAATTAACAAAGAACCAAAAGAAACTAAACAGCAAAAGCAACATCGAATAAAATCTAAAATATCTGAACTACATAAAGAATACAAAACGCTCAAATCCGCTAATTTACACAAACGATTTAATGATAACCCTGAATTATGGACAGATTATCACAAAATATCCGAATACAATGAACTATCGTTCGAGGAACAAGATGAGCTACCGTACAAAAGAATTATTAAATACCTAGAACAATTTAATCCAACCAGATTAAAGCACGTCGGTGATTTAGGATGTGGAACCGCGCGAGTATATGAGCATTTCAAAAACAACGATAAATACAAATTTTACAATTACGATCATTATTCATGTAATGATAATGTTACTAGCTGTGATATAAGCTCATTACCATTGAATGACCGTGAATTGGACATCGTAATATTGTGTCTAAGTATGTGGGGGTCGAATTGTCACAGCTACATAGATGAGGTTTACAGGTGCTTGGAAACAAACGGTATATTACTGATTATCGAACCATGTAAACGGTGGATGGATGACGAAACTAATAAACTAATGAATTTATTAGAATCCAAACAATTCCATATTAAAAAAGAACATAATCATGATAAGTTTATGTTTATTGAGTGTGTTAGGTTATAATATTATAATCATATTATGAATTTTTAAAAAATTGATAGCATGATTGTATATCATAATGATATTTAAAATAAATCATACATAATACATTTTACATGTACAATGTATCATTTTAGCGATTCAATGTATCGACACATTAGGTTGGATAAAATGATCATGTATTATAAAAAATACTTTCGCGAGCCACGTGGATTATCAACTGATTTAGATATTCTGGAAAAATCTAAAAAAAATATTATGCAATTAGTAGATGATGTGGATTTTAACAACAAATACGATTCATTACTACGTGAATATGATACACTAATACAAAAATATAACATTCGTGAAAATATGGAACACATACATAACCTATTTAAAGCATATCATGATTATGATATTGATATGTTTCATGATGTTTATGAACAACTGGATAATGCAAATATTTACGGCATTACTAGGTTAGATGAGATGGTGTGAATATTAAAAAAATACAAATCATCCGCAACATTTCCGGAATACCATGATAAATACATGAATAAGATTTTGCATATTAACAAAAAATTACATGAATTGCTAGATAAAAAGGATCGTATAAATGCAAATATATCAATCCTATCCATTGATTTACTGGGCAATATTACCGCATTATATAATGTTATTAAATGGGCGTATTTAAATAGTTGGCATGGGTATTATAATTATATTTTATTAAAGGATGAAAAATATGAATTAAATTTTAATTTTTATTGTTGTTTTTTTAACAACAATTATGATGAATATGGATTTACAGATGATAGTATAATTGAAATTTTTAGAATAACTTCAAAATTGTATAATTTATGTGAGGCATTTTTTCATTCATTTGCAATGATTATATTATGCTTGAACATACGCGATTGCAGAGATCGCATCATATACTTGTCGCGAGAATATTTTGCATTTAAAAAAGAAATGGATAATAAAATCGTATGTGGGTTTATGGAACATTATAAAAAATATGGCAGTGTGCGACGAAAAGGAAAACAGATAGCTAAGCGTGAAAAACATATCATCCATATTGATAGTTTTGATTTTGATAAATTTAAATTAAATAAAGGTAGACTAACTATAAATAATAAACCACATGGCAACGAAGTTAGCGTTGCATTTAGATCGAACAATGACGATGAAATATCAAAAATAATAAATCACATTGAGCAAAATGATAATTTTAATTGTTTATATATTATGAACAGTCATGATGTGTATCAAATGTATGGCGGTAATCATAATTTCGTATTCGTAATTATATATGTACCATTCCAACTAATATTTGCATTACATCATACCGAGCATAACAATTATGTTACAGATTGTAATATGGTACATATTGCTATAAGTGTAGATAATGACATAAATATTTTCTACAATTCAGATAATTATTCACACGATGTGTTAAATAAATATAATAATCGCCAACTAATACAACAATTGCCAATATCTGGCGAATTTATTTTTAACCAATGGAGATTTAACTTAATTTCACAAAGATTTATAGAATTCAAAGCTGGTGAGTTAATATCATATGATAATGATTGTTGCCACATTAATGTATGCAAACTATATAAAGTCGATAAATTTACACATGATATATACGTAGATATTTGTGAAAAAATATTATATTATGTCATTCATAAATGCGAAAATATTATCAAGTTCAAGCACATTGTACATATAGAACAAAATATTGGATCATGTATGATTTCATTTATGCGCGAAAACTCATACTATAATCCCGAAGTTAATTTGATTGAAAATGTACATGTTCGATTAAATCACGATGTATCGCATTTATCAAAAAATATACCATCGCTCAAGAAAAATGCATATATGGAAAATATGAATATCAATAAATTAGAATATATTAAAAAAGAATATATATTATTTGACACTATATTTGATTTGGTCGATAGTGATACTGATTGTTATGGAGTATATGTGAGATTAGATATGAAAAATAATGAATGTACATTCATGTTACATAATGTGATTGATTATGATGTAATAAAAATCATACTTGATGGATTATTAATAAAAAGTAACATTGTGAAATATATATCAAGCAATAATTATACAATTATTAATAAAATTGTGAGCGATCGCTTATTTAACGCAATTGTCGATAAAAATTTATTAGCATCCAAAGACAATATATTATGTTATTTTACGTTCAGTGGAAATCCATATGAACAAATAGCTGAAGAATTAATTAATAAATATGTCATGGGTTCTCAATATATTAAGTTCAAAATGATTAATATTATGGATGATATCAACCAAATATGTTGAGCTGTTTACCCCAATACATCGATAGCATACCAAATGTTATCAATAGGCAAATTCGCACTTTGAAAAATGTTATGATACAATTTGCTCAGTATGATTGTGCGAATAAGCGATAACTTTAATAATTATGTAATATTGCTATTAAACATAACAACATCACATTACATTAACGAATACTATTTAAAAATTGATTAGTTAATGATATACCAACCTACATATATTAGCATCAATACATGTTGATTAATAATAAAGATGTCATTATCAATATTCGATGATTGTACAGATAAAGAACGTACCAGTTTATATCGTAAATTAATGTTAATTTGCCATCCTGATAAAAATGGTGATAAGGAAACAGCAACATTTTTAACAAAATGTATAACATCAGAATATCAAATATATAATTGCGACGATGGTAGTGAAACAAATGGTCGCGTATGCAAAGAATGTGAAAAAAAAGAATTATTTATTGAAAAACTGTCGGGCGAATATGAAAAAGGTATACTAATATATAATGAACTTGTTGATGAATATAACAGAATTGTTCAGAAATATGACAAAGGTCGAATAATATATAACGAGCTTGTTGATGAGTATAACGACACTGTTCAGAAATATGAAAGAGGTAAACAAATATATGGCGAGCTTGTTGATGCATATAATGACGTAGTCCATAAAATGAGTAACCGTCGATCATCATATTTACATAATGGGGTCGCCTATCAATATCGATATAATAACCGTACATGGAGATATAAATCATATGGTTTCCGTGGATTTTAATATTATTTATTTCAATGCACATTAAAATAAATAATATTAAAATAAATAATATTAACATTTCAACACTACTACAAATATCATGTGGGATTAATTAGATGTACATCTGGGCTGTTTTTAATAAACGTGTTCATATTATCAGTATATCCATCATACGTATTGCTAATATTATTTTCCATAATGTTACAATACGTATCTATTATTTGCACAAAATCGTCATGCAACGTATCTATTTTATTTATAGCATCTATTTCGGAGCTATGTAAATCGTATCCGTAATTACCATTCTGTCCGTAAAAACAATATTTTGCATTATCTCTCAATGCATTTAATATGTATGAATTCCATATGTTATAACTGCTATAATATTTTTCAGTATTTGATGAAAATAAGTCGCATAGATCGGCATGTATGTATTGCTTATAGTTACCAATGTTATAGTGTGCACGTAGTCTTTCCGTATCGCATGTACTTTGAGATTTGTCAATCATTTCTAACAACGCTGAAAGGAGTTGCATATTATATTATTGCAACATCATTTTATAGAAATTCAAAATTAAAACGCGGTTGTATTTTACATCCATAGTGTTTACATTTTTAACAAGCCATTTCATAAAATTGAATTGTTAAATAACTAATAGCATCATTGTACATATTTTATATCACACCATTAATAATTACTATCAACCATGTCATCATACAGATGCGACACACATGTTATTGAACATGAATTTAACAGATTAACATTTGAACATAGAACATGTGATATATGTTCGCATCCCGCGAAATGGGAAATGTTGAAACGAGGTCAACATATTACATTAAATAAATGTACGCTATTAGATTTGGATTTTTTAAATGTAGATGATAAGTTTACGATATGTATAAAATTAATCTATGATACACGTATATTATATTTCCGCATAGATGTGCCACATAAAACGATTGTCAATATTAATGATGACTTCAGTGATATATGCGATATTAACAATATAACTGACGTATTAAAATCATTCCCCTATTTAATATTAGGAAAATGTACAAAATGTGGCGATATACCAACTAAATTGCCGCACATGTTAATACATAATATATATGAATACGACAACACATTATTTTATGTGTGTCAAAATAATCATGTTACGTGTATGAGCGCACTCAATATTTCATGCTATGTAAATACGTTTGCTAAAAATGATGCTCGGATTGAATCCGATGTATTATATATTGGAAATGTATTGAAATATAATTTAAATTGTCGCCCGGATTCACATATGCATGATGATGAATATTACGCGAAATGTCGAAAATGCAATAATCATACAAATTTAAAAATACGTGGTACCAATGATAATTTAGATATCGGGGTATTACGAACCATTAAATTTAATGATAATGATGGATTAACAATGTATAGATGTTCGCATTGTAACACATATACAGAATTATGCGGTAATGATACAATTAATAAGCAACAATGTATAAACTCAGTGTAATAACATAATTTATTTACCATACCATTTATCGTAAATAAATCAACACCTATCCATACACTTATTAACCATCTCAATACGACCCGTAACGCATTCCGTTTCAAGAATCTCACCATGCAAGTTATCAATGATGTATCCGGTGCATCACTATCTACGCGAAATACATTTTTCAGAAATTCGAAATTATTCTTCATACCATTTGTATGTGTACATTGTCATCAATATATGATCGCATATAAATTTGTCGATTATTATAGATGCTGTTGAGGTTGTTGATGTGGTGGCGGTGGTGGCGGTGGTTGTTCATATCGCGATAGTTGCGGTGCTTTATGTGGATATGGCGGTGGCGGTGGTTGTTCATATCGCGATAGTTGCGGAGGTGGCGGATGTAGTGGTGGTTGTGGAGGTGGTGGTACCGGTAAAGGCGGTGGTGGTTGTGCATGTAATTTTCCATATGTCGCCTCAGAATGAATAAGATTATCGCCATTGAATATTATTTTATCGCTTGGTATGTATTCGGTTTCTATTGGTTGTATATGTGGATATAATAAAAAATACGATTGTCTATCTAACATTGTCATTACTTTTCCTGTGCACATTTGTTGCAAGTCATCAAAACACTGATTAATACAATGTGTGAAATGTTCATTCGAAAGCGATTGCATATAGTCAGTTTTACCATCTATAGTGAATATGTTATTCATGTGTGAATATAAAACACTCAACATATTTTTTTCACGTTTTTCAAAATATGGGCGACTGTGTGCAGTGTGAACATGTACGAGTTGATGTTGTTCATCAATATCCCAGCATAACATATTAACTTGATCTTTGACACTAGCATATTGTTTTTCTATGGTACCATCTTTCGGATATTTTTCGATCATTATTTTAGATATTATTGGTACTGAATCTGTTGGCTCAATTCGCTTTTCAATTCTGTTGAAACCATTAATTATATGAGATGATATACCAAACATATCACATATATGATCAAATTTAAATAACAAATTATGTGTTCTTATGTATTGAATATCAAAGCCATTAACTATTATTAATGGCGAGTACAAAAATCCGGTTGTTTGTATATAGGGATTCAAACAATTGTGGTTATATTCCTTATGATTTATATTGGCTGGTGTATTCGGATAAAAATCTACATTATCATGTTTTACCGCAAATTCCCAATCTCCAATTATCGATATTACACACCCATACATATTTACATCACATAATACATTTTCCATTTTTAAATCACCATGCGTGATATTACATGTTATCAATATATGGTGCATTATTGAATGAATATTGCACAATAAATTGTGACGCATATCGACACTATATCGTAAATAGGATATGAGTGTAAATAGTGTTATATTGTGCCTGCTCATTGCAAAATATAATTCAGGACAATTTGACGCAATGGGGCGCAATATATGCATGCGTAAATATACACTATCCGAATGATGTGTTATACATTCATATACCTCTTTCAATATTGCATATTCTCGGTTACAATTTGTTTGTTTATGAACTTTTTTTACAACACATCCTTTACCATTTATAATGATACTGGCTCCAGTATGTCCTAATATCTCTTCGGGAAGAGGTACAACGCAGAATTTTGATTCATCGTTCGCATCCATGTATCGATATGTATCGGTACCGCCACGCATATTCTTTTTTGCCAAACTATATTTTTGTTTATATTTAATGTATTTTTTATAATATGCGCTAGTGTTCATTATAGGACTATTTAGTAAATATTGTGTTATATAATATGCAGACATTAATACATTGATACATATTTAATCATATAACTGCGAATTGTTGTAGGTTGTTTGTGGGGTGTTACCGCTAATAATTACGTTGTAGTAAGTAGGTTTAATTTCCGGATAATCATTAAATATCTGTTTAATGTGTTTGTCGTATGGGTACATTTCTTTATGTACGGTGCCGTTGATTGTTATTAATTAGTACATACACAAAATTACACCAATGAATATTTATTCGAATTCATTAATAATAAATTTGAATAAATATTTATTTAATGATGTGATAGCGCAGTCGCATTATTATGGAGGCTGTTGTGGTTGCGGTTGTGGTGGTGGTGGTGGTGGTGGAATTCGCGGTAATTGCTGAGGTCGCATAGGTTGTCGAGGTGGTATTGGTACAATCCAATCATCATTGTACTCATTAAATATAATGTTAATACCAAGTTCATTCATTTTTACTTTGTATTTATTAACGGCGTCTGCTAAATCATCAAAATCCCATCTAATATATGCAGTTAATATTGCATGGCATAGTGGGTACGTACTTTCTTTCTCATCAAAAATAAATCCGACATCACCATGTTCATCTACTGCGTGCCTAGCCGGCATTTGCCATGGATTATCAGATTGTAAAAATTCACGCAATTCTTCAGCAATTGCTCGTACATCATAATTAGTTAGATCGATTGTATAGATACCTTCAAGTGATATTATGAAAGAATAATTATACTTACCCATACATTTACCAAATATCGCATAATATATATCTGACATGCTTGGTGGTGAAAAGAATACATTTTCGACAGGTTTAGCAACCACGCGAGATATATGCACATGCCATGGAGCAAAACACTCATTTTTTTCTATGGGTGTTAAATTACTAGGCACATACCCATTGTACTGAAATTGCATATCCTGCGTTATAATACCATATACTGAATCCCGACGCTCTATCATATCATCAATAATGTATTGGTATTGTCTGGTCAATATCTTAATTGCATCGTCATGTGTTCCAGCACCGCCTGACATTGTTTTTTTCAATATATTATATTTTTGCTTGTATTTTTTTATATTTGATATTGTACGCTTCCATTATGGGACTGTCACGTAAATTGTTATATATCAAATATACAGACATTTTAATAAACATAATTACAACAAAATATAATTACATCATGTACGTTACTATCAAAGTTCTCCCATAATATTTTTTTTAAATTTATATTTGTTTATTTTATGTTGATAATGGCATAATTTTTTATCATATACGCTATTTTGTATCCCGCCATATTGAACCACGTCTGCATCACATATCCCGTAGTCGGACAATGACAATATATCGCGCAACATACCAATTCCATCAATTAATTCGATGGGTATTATCCAATTAACATTTAATATCGGATCTATATAGGATCCACGAACATCATCTTGTATTATCCAATGAGCATCTTCATTTAATTCGGGAAGGGATTCTCTTTTAATTGCTTTTCTATATGTAATAAAAAATTGGGACAAATAAGAGTCAATCCCATATGTACGTATCATGTCATCACTATTTAATCCGGGAATGCTACTTAGTCTATCTAAAAATAATTGACGAATAGGTGCGTTCTCGTTTTTAACAATATCTACCCAAGTTGAGTTGGGTTTCAAAAGGTCTATTAATTTGACTAAGCCTTGTCTGCTGAGTAAAGTTCTATTTAATGCAAAATCCCCCATTTTGATCAATATATGTTCGACTGCTTGACTATCGATATGTATTCCAATATATTTTGGTTTGTATTCTTCACCATTAATGGCGACTGAATATGTACTTGCATATATAAAAAATATTCCCACTAAAATCTGTGCATATTTATGACCACGATGGCCTTCTTCTGTTATAACATGAAACCCTAAATATAATTCATTCTTAAAAATTTGATAATATGTTAATAATTGAGCTAATACTGAATCATCGGTTTTTTTTTGAATTGATATAATAGTATCCAACGTGTCTTTTGGATATATGTAACTCACCATTTCACGCACCGAATCATTGATATCAGAATGGATTGAAATTAAACTTGCTTTTATTGCAGTTCCGGGGTCTTGATTTAGCTTATAACACCTATCGATGAGCTGGTTAATTTTGTCTAATTCCATATATGCCTGTCTAGTAAATAGTTATAGGACTGTCCAGTAAATATCCGCTATATTATAATGTAACATAATACATAATCAGCATACATATTCTGAACAAATCATATAACTGCGAATAGGAAGCATCAATACTTCCTATTCGCAGTTATATGATTTGTTTAAATATACTGTTGTATATGCATTATATTGCATTGTAATACGACAAATATTTACTGGACAGTCCTATAACACATATATGTCGATGCATAAATACAATAGGACACTCCAGTAAATAATATGAATAACATTACAATACATTAACAATAATACTAAAAAGTTGAAAAGCTCATACAATACCAATAATTCAATATGATACTAATTAAATAATTGTAATTTAAAATGATGTCAAACACGCCGGTTAAACCATCCGCACCACCGACACATCAAGAGTGTAATAAATGCTATCAAGAAGCCGATATACGGACTTTAAAAAAATGTTACAATGTGAATTGCTTATCATATTTATGCAATAAATCGGATTGTCGAATTAAGTGTAATAAATGCCCTGAACGAACATGCGAAGACCACGAGATAAAATGTGTAAATTGCAAAGAGTTCGTATGCATCAATCATGGTAATATAAAATGTAGCACAGCATCATGCAATAATTACGTATGTACCAATTGTCAATATCAATCTGAATACATTAAGCAATGCAAAACGTGCATGCAAAACTATTGTCGAAATTGTTTAAATGGCAAATTTTGTAAGAAGTGCGTATGTGCAAATAGAGGGTGTAATAAAACAACATCCGAATCACATATATACTGCACCGATTGCGGTTGCAAATATTGCAATTATAATAATGTTATTATAGACGGACACGACGTTTGTAATAATTGTAAATGTACGGAACATGCATGTTTTAATCATAAGTTATCTGACATGTATTGCAAGATATGTGGCTGTCAATATTGCTCGGGTAGGAATTTAAAAAAGAGTGGTTCGAATTCATGTGATGACTGCAAGTGCATTAAGTGTGGGAAAAAACCTAAATTAGGAAACGGTGTTGAATACTGTATTGATTGTGGATGTGCATTATGTGATTATAAAAATTATGTAACAAGCACAAATGCGAAATATTGCGATAATTGCACTTGTGCTGGTGGCGATTGCGCAAATCCAATAATTAAAGGAAAAATGTTCTGTGAATCGCATTTATGTAAAATATGTAGTGATGGATACGCATTGCGTATCCAATCTAATATTACATGCTGTACCCATAATTGCATAGATAACGTGTGTGTTGGATATAAGCTAAATAGAATGCCTTGTATGTGTTATGAGTGTGTATGTAAAAAATGCGAAATGGTTGAAAAAATTCCAAATAAAAACTATTGTAATCGATGCATATGTTCTGGCTGTAATACGGATAAACGTATGTTTGGGAGTTCATATTGTGATAAATGCAAATGTCAATACAAATACTGTCAAAATAATACAAAAGATTGTAGCCAACATGCATGTCAATGCCCTAAATATAAAGCACATATACGAACTGGTGTTTGTGGGAACTTATGCAATCCTAGAAAACCGGCATGTGACGAACATATTTGTAAAAAATGTAATTCAAAAACAACATATTCAACCGATAGTTTGTATTGTGGTGACTGCGGATGTTCAATGTGCTATTTCAACAATGTTAAGTTGGACAAATTACATAAATGTTTGAATTGTAGCAAAAAACGATGTATTAAATGTAATAGTGATACTATGCCCAATATTGGGAATCAGCGATATTGTTATAATTGTGGATGCCAAAAATGCCTGTCAAACGAACAAGTTGGTGACAAACGTTGTCGTGATTGTATGTGTGTATTATGTGGTAAATTTGGTCAAATGACTCAATCAATATATTGCCATACATGTGGATGCCATACATGCGATAAAAAGAAAACCGATTGTAAATTACATAATTGCGATATATGTGGGAAAAATAATAGATGTAATGAGTATTGTTGTAGGTGCCATAAATGCAACGAACCAAAAACAAATAAGGGTGTATCATATTGTGATAAATGCAAATGCCAATATCCTAATTGTAACGCACTCGCGACATCAAATGGATATTGTTGCAAAAATCATTACGAGCCATATACATGTTCTCACTGCAACTACACAAATAAGTTAATTGATAAAAAAACATTCTGCGATGAATGTGCATGTTCAAGTTGTAAAGATAAAGTAAGAAAACCAGATTGCAAGTACTGCGACAATTGCGCATGCTCAATATGTGGGTTATATTGCACAAATCCATATTGCGATGGGTGTAAATGTGTTATATGTGGTAATAACCCGCGAATTAATACATTAGTTACAATTTGTAGTAACTGTGCGAATTGCAACTAAATTAATAATTGTGCACTTTGTTATTATATATAACAAAGTGGGCAATAACCTCAATAACTCTATATTTTAATGTGCCCCACCAATAAAATACAACATACAATAATTAATATATAAATGTATAACGGTTATACATTTATATAAACATGTCGAAATTAATTAACTACGTTTCTTCTTGGTTCTATACAACGGAACCAATAAACAATACCAGCGTTATCGAAGATATAAACACACCTATACAATTCAAAAAGTATGTTATTAACGACAATATAAATACACAGCCGAACAATGTGCTACAATTCAACGGTACAGAGTTTACACATATTGTTGATGGTGATAATGTAATATGGTTTATTGGCAATGAAGTTACTAAATGTTTAGGATATAAAAAGAATTGTGCTAGTGTATTTGACAGGATTAAAATAGATAACCGATACACATGTAAATATAAAAATTTCAACCACCCCCAATTGAGGTGGTTGAAAAAAGGTAAGAAGACGAACAATTTAAAGAACGTGTTATGCATAAATGAATTTGGACTTTATCAATTACTGTCCAAATCAGAATTAAAAAATCCAATTGTTACTGAATTTCAACAATGGCTATATGAAGACGCACTACCATCCATACGTAAAATAGATCCAACTGCAATAAATAATATTGAACCGATAAATGACAACATAAATACGCAACTATCAAATGATGTATTAAATTTACAGCACAATAGTATGTTTGATGGTAAATCATTAACTGCAATAAATGTGAATGGTAATTATTGGTTCAAAGGCAAAGATATTGCATTAATGTTAGAGTACAAGGATACTAAATCAGCGATTGAAGATCATGTTGAAACGGATGATAAAAAAAAATACAGTAACTTTTTCCGGGGCGGTAAAACACCGCCCCGGAAAAAAGAACAACAACATACAATATACGTTAACGAGAGTGGTTTATATTCATTGATATTGTCGAGTAAAAAACCAATCGCGAAACAATTTAAACATTGGATTACCTCAGATGTATTGCCTCAGTTACGCGAAACAGGTAACTACATATCAAATACAGACACACTTAACGAAACCATTAATAGTAAACCTAAACAAAAACAATTACAACACTTTAAGAATCATTCGACCAATGTTATGGACGCGATAAAGGGCATTGATATACAAAACATATACCAAAATAAAACGGACATTAAAACAGCACAAGAGCTATTTAACAATCATTCGTTTAGACTCAATAACGACGATAAACACAATCATTTATTGTACTTTTATTTAACATCGTATAATTACCATATTGGCGATAAAGTATGTTTAACGTGTAAAATAGGCTATACGAGTGGCAGTAAATTAGACAGTCGTACGGAAGGCTTAATAAACGAATACAATTGTAAGTTTTTTCTCATTGATTATAAGGTAATTGATAACATACAGTGTGAACAACGCTTTCATGATTACTTGAAAGAAAAGTATGCTGAATTAACAATTGATGATATTGATAAAAAAGAATTGTATGTATTTACAGCGGAACTGTTAAACGAGTTTTATAAGTTCCCTAACTTTGTGTGCAGTAGTCATTTGGAATTAGAAAAAGAAAAGACCAAACAACTAGAGTTACAGCTCCGTATGAAAGAGATAGAGTTACAGATGATGCAGTTAAAAAAGAATAATCGAGATACTTCAACGACCGATACATGCATATACAAACAGTATTTAGATGAGCGTACAGAATGGTCAAATGCAAATATACATATGCGTACATTATATTCAGATTTTGTAACATGGCTTACTGATAATAAACTGGGTCATAAAATACATAACAACGATGAATTTACAAATGGCATAAGAAAACATGTTGATGTTGCAATTTGTATGTATGTTAAAGGATCGCACCAAACAACTGGTGTTTTAAATTTGCAATTAAAAAATATTAAATATGGTAATAAAAATATGTATAAAAATATGTATAAAAATTGATAATTGCATAACATATGTACAATTGTAATATTACCAATATACGCTAAATTAGTATGGATTCCGAAATATTTGATCAATTAATTGCATTATACGACATAACATGTCCATCATTTACACGATTACTCGATCCACATACAACTAATGAACAATCTCACGTGGTAACATTCGATCATAATAATTATCGTAACTTCGGGCATGTATGTAACGTATTTGGTAATAACGTAATACAAATATTTAAGCGTGATGAGAATATATTAATAAAAAGTGATAATGTCGATAATGAATGTGTCATAAATACATATTTAAAAGTCGTTGATGTATTTGTAACAATTATGTACAATACGATGGTACGCCGAATTATCGGAGATATCGAATATAATATCGATGAACAAGTTATTGCTGATATACACAGCTCAATATATGATTACATTTCAAAACGCAATATGCATTGTGATACATTAATAAACATCGTTAAAAAAACGATTGTAAAAAATGTATTGACATTTTATGATTTGGATAATGGAATATTAAAGAACATTTACAATAATACACATTGTTATAATAAAATACCATGGAATGGACCCGTAATTATTAATGGATATATACGTAATGCTCGCAATCTAATTATTAGTTCTCGAACAAATTCGGGAGACCATCAAAAAAATGCAATAAATATAATGTTCAGAATATGGTTTGGTATTAAAATAGATGAATTTATATATCAACATAGCATATGTCATTTTTTTGAAAATATATATGATCGATGCCGGTATAGTAATACTATCTCACCAACACGTGATCGAGTAAAAATACACATACGAAACATGGACATATCCACGATGTATAACAATCTAAACACGCATTCATACAAATATGCAAATATATGGTCAAATAATACGGTCAAATCAATTATTGATAATCACGATAAGTATCTAGAAAACGAACAATTTCTTAAAACATATATTGCAAAATCCGCAAGTATTTATAATCTTGCATACAAATGTATATTATGGCCATTATTACTAATTGCGGTATGGACATTTATTACCATATTTATTAACAAATATATATCTAAATCAACAAGTGGACATTTGTACACAAATAACTACACAACCGCCACTAATATTAGTAATTCATATTATACAAACAATTCAATAACTGACAATGATATTTATATATGTAATCCAGAAGGATTGTTTGTAACAACATTATTTTATAATGCGTTATTAATAATAATTACAATAAAAACATATGTGACCCATCGACACATGTCATCGAATATTACAGAAGATTATGAAACATACAATGCTAAAAAATTAATAAAACATATTATATCGATTATGGCATTAACATCGACAACTGCACTGAATATATGTAGGCAACATTATTTAGATAATGTATATCGAACATGTAATTATACAGATATACATATATCAAATGCATGTATATTAACATATTCCATATTTTTCATTGCATATTTCATCAATGATAGATATTTATCAATATACGCGACATATATAAAATATGGACTCAATTGTTGCAATTGCTGGTTGCGATGTACATGTCGCGCACAATTAATCAATAGCTAATCATATATTAATATTATTAAAAATAATAATATTAACATTAATATGTTTATACAATGCATTTTACAATGCATTTAACAAATCAATTACCTGTTTTAATTCGATTTCCAATTGGGCTTTATTTTGTGTCAATGTATCATATGTTTTTTTATCATCTATTATATTTAACAAGTTGCCGTTATACTTGTCTTCCAGCATATCTAAATGTTTTTGGTAACTTGGTATTTCCGACGGCTTTATATTAATTAAATCGGCGCGTATTTCAGATATCGTTTGTTGAATTGTATCATTTTCATATGCAACTTTATTGATTGTTGTAATATCGATTTTCTCTAAATCATTGTTTATGGTTAATATGCGCGATTGAATATTCGTTTTCATGGTTTCGTATTTATTGCGCGTATTATCCTTCAATTCATTAAATGTTAAATGTTCTTGTTTATCTATGCGTGTTTCAAGCATTTTTATGATGTCTTCTAATTCTTTAAATTTAGATTTGTACATATTTAATTCTTCTTCCAATCTATTTTGGCATTCGTTACATATACCAGTTATTATAATAATATAATTGTAATGTTGTTCATATTTATGCCTAAAATATATGTCGAATATGTGATCATTGTAAATGCATAATTCACTAACATATCGATTTATGTTTAATAATTCATTTTGTATGGAACGATTTGCATACGTCGGTATCGATGTAGGTAATTGAATACAGTCTATGTGAATGTCAATTAAACCGCTCCACATTAAAGTGTGTTTACAAAACTCAATTAATTCATATTTAATTTTATGATTAAGTATATTATGTGTAATAGTTTGTTTGTTAATTAGCTGTGAGTAACCACTACTAGTTCTTGGAAACGGGTCATAATAGATTGGTAATTTAGTGATATCATGTTTTATAAAAATATTATGTATTTTGTTATACATGTCCATAATATTATCTTTTTTTGCGCATATATTCATTTCGTAAACATATTCACCTTTCTCGAATGCATAAATCATGTTGAATATCGATATGTATATATGTTTTTATGGTTATTTTTTTAATTGGATTTTATAAAATTAAATTATACCCACCAACAATAAAAGACAACGATTTATTTAACAATATGTCGATATTGTATATAATATATTAAACAATGCGCAATAATTACAAACACAAATATAATAAGTATAAATACAAATACAACAAATTAATTCAATCAGGGGGGGGATTGCCGTTTCTGAATTAAAAATAAATGAAAACATCGAATATATCAATCGAAGATACATTAGAACGCGTGAGAAATATCGAGATATTGATTACATACAAATTGTTGATATTGATTATAATAAACGGTATTTAATTAAATGTGACACGTATCACATATATTGCATATATAATCAAGTATCCCGAGAATTATATGTATTTGATAATCAAGGCGATATATGTGAACCTGCACAAATAACTTATTTATTTGAAATATGTAAACAATATCCAAATACAAATTATGAGTTGCTACAAATTAAATTAAAGGCGCATTCAATAATATTTATGTACTCATATAATGAAAAAGGTTGTTATAATGTCGATTTAACAAAAGTAAATGAGCAATTATGTATAATTAACCAAAAACTACATGAAAAATGTAGTAATTTACACATATCGTGTAATAACTATTATAATATGACCGGAACAATATCAATATTCAATATAGCGGACGGACTTGTATTATGCTTATACAAAGATGATGAGTGTATATCAAGTATTTCGATTGAGTACATGTATAAAGATACGGTTGAAATGTCATCAAAAACATCAATGGCACATACTGGGAAAAAATATAATAAATTTTTACGAACCGTCTTATTTACAATATGTCCATACATTACATGCAATGAAGTTTGTATAAATAAGATAGTTTCTGACGCAATTAATCCCATTACAGCATGGTCATTGATAGGGTACTATGATACGACATATATAAGTGACCCATCAGATGTCTATAGTGAATTTAAAAAGGAGAATAGTGATCTGGATGTAAAACAGTTAATATTTAAAGCATATGCTAATGGCGTTACTTTTGAAATAACAATTGAACTAACCGCTGATAACATTGCGAAATCCAACGCATTATTGAATAAACTATTATTAGATGCCCCGAATAGTTTAATTTGTTAACGTTGTAACAGTCATTAATAATATCCATGAGTTGGCATAACAACGGTATCCAATATACGTAGCTCGCAATATGAACTCATGTAAAAATATGTCACGGACGTCCATGGTACAATAATACAACGCAATATTACCGACGATATTATACATTCGGCAAAATCCAAGGTAACTGACCTTTTGCATAGTGAAGAAATAAATAGACTTTGTATAATTAACAGTGCGTTGGATGATTTTCAAGTCATCGAGAACGAATGGACTACGTGTAACGCGGTGAAAATAACACCTACAATAAATATCATTAATCAACGTCAATGTGAATATAATGATAAAGGCGTTCTTGTATCAGAAACTCAGCGACAAGAAATCAATATTAAAATGAATGCAATGCACTGAAATCAATCGCATCATTGTGTTATACATGATGGTATATGGTAATTAGAAACGCGTTTATTAATTCATTTACATATCATATAAATAAATTAATGAATAATATACAAAAGCGATTTGTACTGTTTATTTTCGGATGCATTGTATCAAGAATATTAATGACATATGCAACATATAAATTGGACGATAATTTATTAATATATGTTGGTATAATTGCTATCATACTATCGATATCGTTCATGTCAATATATTTACTTGATTTGCGAAAAACTGGTGCGGAAGTATTTGGCGATAAAATATGGTGGAATCATTTACGGCCAATTCATAGTTTAACATTTGCGATATGTACGGTGTTAGCGTTCAATAAAAGTAAATATACGTATGTTCCTATTTTAATAGATACATTAATAGGATTAATTGCGTTTCTCAATTACCATATTATGAAAAATTGAAAATATTAGGTAATACTGATAAATAATGCACTGACATACAATTAACATATCATTAACATAGAATAAAAATGAAGCTACTTAAAGAACTGCTAATAACCATACTAACACAACTTGAATTTACACACAATCCCAACAACCCCATCGACACATACCCAATTAAATCAAATTACATACACATGACGTCAACCGAACAAATAAAAGAAGCATTTATATTACTTGAACACAATGCATATATCGACCAGCAATTAATAATACTATGTGACACCATAAACACGCCTAATTACAAAAGATATGTAACAAATTTCGAAATACATACACAACCAGAAATAGCGCAGTTATATGACCCGTATATTATAAAAGCATTGTCAGTACTGAAAATAATAAACGATAATTACCATGTGTTACCATTTCCTAACAATACATGTAAGGGAACTCACTATCACAAAGGATTTTATAATTTAATGTTCAATAATGTTACATTTATTGACAAATACCAATTGCACACATTTATCAAATACTACAATGCATTAAACATTATAAATGAAGAAAAATCAATGTGTGTTGATTAATATATAAATGCATACCCGTTATACATTTATATAAAAATATCGAAATTAATTAACTACGTTTTTTATTGGTTTTCAACAACGGAACCGATATAAATAGTTATTATGATGCGATTAATGATTATGGTTCATTAAAATAATATTATGTCATTAATTTTAATATAATGTGCTACGCGGTTATCACGAAAAATCGAATCGCTAAATAACTAATATCAATATTACACATATATAATAATGGCGGCTGTAGTTGAAACAGAATTATTTAATTGTACAGTTGAATTACATAAAATTAATAAACAGAACAGTCATACATATTATGATTATTTACAAGATAGAGCGAAAGCCGTAGAGGAAATACTACGCAATGGTACATGTGGTGAATATTGTAAACAAATATTTAGTGAAGAACAATATATGAATGGTGGTGGTGGTGATGGCGATACACGTTTCGGAACTACTTTTGAAATTTTTATCAGCCGAAAAAGGGAATATATTAACGGTCTTATTGAGCCACTTGATTTAATGCTTACAGTGCTTAACTCATGTAATGATGATACGATTTATTTAATGTTTATTAAAGATAGTGATGATCGTGTTATTTTAACTTTAATGATATGTATTATAGAAGGTGCATTTCAAATGAATTATGGTATAAATAAAGATATCGTACAGATGTATCGTGAAACTATGCAGCAGTGTCAAAAGGTAGATTGGACAATTATAGCACATAGTATAGCGTGTCATATCATTAATACTAAAACATCTCATGATGTTAGACGGTTAGTTATACCTCCGAACGATTATATGGTGAATATATTAGCAACCAAATTACCTGAATATAGAATTCCATATAATTCAATTATTAGTTCGACTTTACCCTTTGCACCAGATATACCAAATCCACTTATTCTTGCATTTGGTATACATGCCTCCGAGAGTGCTTATGAAAGACACAGTTTAGGTTGTGCTGAATTCAGACAGGTGCCCGTTTACATATCAATTGGAATAAAAGACATTAAAGATGTATTTGCACGTAGTGTGATTATTGACAATATTGTTATGATTGAAAATGCACCCAGTATATCTGTACAAACTGGTGGTAATATACGCTCAACGTATTATAAAAAAAAATATCAAAAATATAAAGCAAAATATATTTTGAGTACGAAATATGCACTTTCCAAATAATTTACAAATAACAAATGCATATTAATGATTGGCATACACGCTTAAAAAAGTATATTAAAATATACTTTTTATTATTGACGTAAAGCGATCGCTAATATTATCGTTTATTATCGTTTATTATAGGACATTCATATAGACAATAGGCATATAGTTTAGTCTGATTTGAGCCATTTAAATTGAAATGGTTTTTAAATTTTTATATTGTTCAATAATATAAAAATCATGGCATCGCGTGAAAACCATACAGCATTACTGCGACGGATAGATGAGAATGTAGATCGCAATTTACAATACAGGGCTATACAATACCGTGAACAATATTGCGATATGGATATTGAACATATATTGTCGATCGAAAGTATACGTACACTAAAAATAGGCGATGATCAACGCAAGGAAGTTTTTGACGGACCATTGCTACAATATTGTACAAATTGTATAATGAGAAGTTATAATATATCTCCATATGCGCGTGATATATGGGTATGTAAACAAATATTAATTGGAGACGAAGTATTTGTAGATGCTGGTGAAGTAGTTCCAGTATATGTTTCTGAGCGCGTGGGATTATCTACGGCATATGAACAAACAATGCGAACTTTACGTGAATCTATCCCAACACTTGAAATGATTATTCGCGAAAGACATGTACCCGGCGATAACTTACAACATGTCGCCGATGAATTACAAGATGCTAGACAACAATTACAACGATTAGTACAATTACAATCCGCACCACGTACCCGCGAAGTACTAAACCCTACACGAATTGAAAAACTGCAAACATTATGTAGAACGTATTCCCACGAATATACCAATGAGCGAGCATTGGTATTTCAATTTAATGATATGGTGCATTGGTCTTTAATAATATTAATTAACGAATGCGTGGAATATGACATGGCGCGTGGGATATTTCCAGAACAACACATATTATATATGGATTCGAACAGAGATGGATTAAGCGAAAATACTGTAAAAGAAAAAATAATAGGAATGTGCAACATATTACGTATCGACATTACAAATACACCAGTCATCCGAATCAATACTCCAACGCAAGGACACGCTATTGATTCGCATTCATGTGGTGCATATAACTTAATGTTTCTAAAATGCTTTCTTTCGGTATATAACAAAAATCCATATGCACATCACTCAGAATTAGAACGAAGTATAGCACAAAATGTATCGATTGAACAAATGCTACAATTTAGATTAGATTGTAGCAATGATCTATTGAAACTACAACAGACCGGCTATAGACGTAGACCTAGTACAATCCGGCACGGTGGTGGGCATTATAACAAATATATTAAATACAAGCAAAAATATATGGATTCCGTGAAATAATTGCGACAGTCGACACGATACTGTATTTAATAATATACATGATGCATGTATTCAAGTAATACTACCGATACAAACAACCGAATACAATTGTAAGTTTTTCTTAATCGATTACAAATAACGCAATTAAAAAATAAAATATATTAATAATATTATATAACAAACTATTACATAAATGGCCGCGAATATTACAGAGCGTAACAATTTTCCATATTATTATAAAATGTTATATAAGCTAGCGTACAATAAAAAAATGTATAAAGATAACGCATTGAAAATGATTTATGTAGGAAATCGTATATATCCGTTCAATGATATACTATTTACATGCAATATATGTAAAAATGAATTAATTGGAATGCATTTTACAGGTCGGGCATCTAGTTTACGACAAGGAGATCAAGGATATGACGATGCACCTATTTTCAAATGTTGTATTAATTGCATAAATAATGACACAATTAATGATAATTACTTGTATCCACAAAATAGATATCCTCATATGAGTCGTACTGACAGAGCCACAGTTGCCGACAATAAGTTTATATTTGGAAAATATGGCATACCCGAAATTCCATTTATGAGCGGATACTCATTCGATCGATGTTTAGTTTGTAATAGAATAGATATACAGAATAAGAGTGATAATGTATTTACACAGTGTAAATATTATAATCCGATCATCGATAAAGGATTATGTGCTATATGTGCACATAGACCAGATGATGATATCCAACGAATTCTTGGCATAAATGGTTTTTTAAAATTAAAATATAATTCCGATTTTTATGAATGCTTGAAAAATACACACAATGCGTTATTCCCAGATTTCGAAGGCACGCCAATTCAGGATGGTGATCCGGCGGAAGTTGTGAAACAACTTAATCAAGATATACGTGTTTTTAGAAATACGGCGAATTATAACACGCTGAAATATCCATTACCATATTGTGGTGAATGTGGATTTAAGTTTCCAGAATATCCAGCCGAATTAAACAAATCAATGTACTGTCATGAGTGTAGCGCTCAAAGAATCGGAATGGGCTCATTAAAGTGGTGTCAATTGTGCTATCTGGTATTTTCACCAGATATTGGATCTTGTCCGGATTGCCATAAATTACTTCATCAACTTCAATCAGTAACATATGATAAACGTCGCGATGAATATTACGCTAAATATTTAAAATATAAACAAAAATATCACAATGTGAAATACAAGTGCTTTATTCCAACACATACTTACAAAACACTTTCAAATTATCCTTAATAAAGTCATTATCACTAATTGCACTAATGTTGCTAAATTTACATTGTATCAAATATATCATCATGTTTGTTAGCTTTGCATATGAACACATAATATTAACTAACTCATCCGTTAATATGTTATATAAATAGTAGTTTGATTTCAAATTGTATTTGTGCTTTTTTTCGTAGCTCATATTATGCCGAACATTATCGATTTCGATAATGTGAATCGTACCATTATTACATTTAACACGAATTGATTTGTTTTTAAATCGATGTTTGACAACGCCACTAAATATATCACAATCAACAACATATTCTATAACATCACCAACACACACATTATCAATACCATTACATACAGTATTATTATAACACTGTGCTTTGTGCATATACATATATATTGCTAATTGTAAATAATGTTCTTTTTCCAACTCTGTCGTGCATTTGAATTCATATATATTTCCTTTATCGTAGCAATCATATCTACCAGTAATAGCATATTGTTTAAGTTCTGGATTGTTACCGGTATCGCGTATTATACTTGCATGTTCTATACTGGCTTTATTTGATATATTTAATGTTTCTAAGCGTTCGTAGCATTCATCGAACTGTTCGCAACTTATCCAATTAAATTTTTTAATTTGATAAGATTGAAATAAATACATAGAAGTTAAGCTATTATAAATAGTTGCAATATACAGTAAATACTTTTTTTCAGTGTTGTTATTTTTAATACGCTGTAAGTTGTGTAAATGCGACGCGTGAAACTCATGCAATCTATTTTCATCAATAACGTGATGTGGTGGATTCAAGCAATAATTTAATATATTCATTTCTTGTTTTTTACATAGTTCGTAATAAGATGCTATTGATATGCCATTAATAGCGCTTACATCTTCGCACAAATCATCATATTTAATTTTGTTATTAATCTTTATTTTTTCCGAAACATTTCTAAGTCTATTTACTTTTAAGTAACCTATACAGTTATCAACAACATAATATGGCAAGTGTTTTGTTAACTCTGTAACAGATTTTTCAATAGTATTGTTAACGCGGTCGCATTGTTTTCTCTTGGACAATTTTCCATGAATTTTTACATAATTACTTAAATTATCAATGTTTATAAACTGTAAATAATTATTTTGATAATGATGTATTAAAATTAATTTTTCTTTGGCTCGAGTAACTGCCACATACAGCTCATTTGGACATGTATTAACGTTATAATTCGGTTTATAATATTTAAAGTAACTATCATCAAATCCAAATACAATTACTAACTTGCGTTCCATGCCTTTGGCTTGATGAAATGTCGAAAATACTATTTTGCCTTTAATAACTTCTTCATCGAGCTTTGACTCATCGGATGATGGTACATATATGGGTACATTATCATGTTTTTGCTTTAATAAATTTTCGAGTTTTCGCGGTGCAGAGTTAGAACTTTTTAGCGACGGAGCTAATATAAATATTTCATCAGGGGTATATTTTTCTAAGTTTACTAATAATGCATGGTAAGGACGAGAATTAACAGATTCATCGAATACATTGCATATAACATAATTTGGTGGATTTTTCGATTCGTAAACAGATATTATTCGATCATGGTTAACCATACAATTGTTAACAAATGATGCTATTGCACTGGGTACTCTATAACTTGATTTTAAGTTGCATTTACACCACTTAAATTTATTTAGTTTTAATAATTTGTCGGAATATTGTATGTATCTACGATCAGCTCCATTGAACTCATATATACATTGATTTACATCCCCTAATACACATATTTTTGGAGTATTGTTGTTATCATTATCATTGTATATTTTACAAACGAGCTCGTAATATAGCATTGACATGTCTTGTAGCTCATCCAATACAATAATATCATAAGTGAACTGTTTCAAAGGGGCTGTATTACTACTAACGACGTTTCTTATGATAGTATCCGTAAAACATTTGCGGTTATAGTACTTCACACAAAATGAATGATAACTATGTACTTCCATATTATTAATATTACAATTTGTTACTTTTTCACGAGTTTCGAATTTTAGTTTTTTATTGTACGTTATTAGTAACACATTTCGATCAGAATACTGTTTTGCAATGTATAAATTCGTTGTTGTTTTACCACTACCCGCTACAGAATCAACAATAACATTGTTTCTGTTTAATTTTTTAACAACTGTATGTTGTTCTGTTGATATTATTGGAAGTTGCATTTATATATTATTACATAATGGTTATACATTTATAGGACTGTCCAGTAAATATTTGTCGTATTACAATGCAACATAATGCATATACAACAGTATATTTGAACAAGCCATATAACTGCGAATAGATGCGGATTTTTTCTCCATTTATTGTACAGGAGTAACCGCAACCAATAGTTGTTATATATTTACCATACACAAGCACATATCAATCCATATCACTCGCGGTATCATACTGAAATGCGTTTTCGGAACGCCAGTATTTGGGCGAGACAATGCACTGATATATTGTATTTGGTATGTATGTACTTTATGATTATGCATTAATTATTACATTTGTTTATACATACTATATTTTTATTTGTTTATGTTCATATTATTTATGCAATATTATATTATATGAAATATATAAATATAAACAAATTATTTACTGGATCCTCCCTATATATTATTGTATAATGGTTATACATTTATTACTTTTTCTCAATAAATTTAAACCAACCAATATCACTTAAAAATTCTCGATATATATCTTTTTCAACCCATCCACATTGATTATCTATAAATTGAACTATTTCATTAATAATATTTGACAAATCATCGACATGTTTGGTAATCCATTTTTTTAGTTTATTGATACTATATGGTATTAAATTATTTTCCGGTCGTACTCCATAGTTATCTCCCCACATTTGCATGGCTAGTTCTAGTATAACTAGCTTTTTTTTTTGGTTTTCAACTTCCGTTTGTTAAACGGCATAACCGTTTTAAGTATGTATTTGTTACATTTATACACCAATTTTTGATCCAATTTAGAAATTATGTCAATTATTTTCACATTCATGCGGACTGTCACGTAAATAATGCGTTTATATACATATGATATATTGTAATATTATTGCATATACATGTCAATTTTTCAATCATCATCTTGCCAAATAATACCATATGTTAGTTTTTGTATATGATTACATTATAATACTATAAAACATACTAAATAGCATTATAACATGAATAATTCATATTTCCATAAATATCGCAAATACAAACATAAATACATATTATATAAACAGCATGGTGGAGTTATAACAAATACGGAAGGTACAACATATATTAATATTAGAGATTGGGTTATGAATAAATTACGTACGTATCCTGAAAAACAACCCGATGACCACGATTTCATTAATTCATTAATTAAAGATTGTGGCAATGGAACAGTTGATACAACTCAATTATTAAACAAATTCCATGATCATTTGTACGACATAACGCATGATAAAGTAACGTTGTCAGATGTTATTGATCATGTATCTAATTACGTCGCTAACCTAGTTGCGGACGCAATCGACATATTAAAAAACTTATTTAAAGTTAATGTAAATAATGATGATTTAACAACGGAAGAACATCATGAACTCAATGAGCTTATGTGGGGCAATACATATAATTACACACCCATTTTAAATAAAATTATTGGTAGATCATTCGGCGACAAAATTAAGCGATATTATGATTTACTGACTATTGAAAAACCACCAGATTCATGCAATGTATTGTTATGCACAAATGAAAAAACGCACACAACTGGAAGTTTGTCATTTTGTGACGATCATTTATACATCCTCATATTACAAACTGTACGACATTGTAGTAGTACTCAGTCTGATTGGATGTTATGCAGATTATTATGTATGTTAACAATACGTGATAACATTATACCATCTAGTGCATTAAATATATTAAATTGGAATATCGATGGTCATTTAGGTTGCATACAGAGTAACGTAAAACAACTATTACAAAATAATTATTCGTATGATATTATAATTCGCGATAAATTAGTTCATGTGAAATCATACTATAATAATATATTCAAAGACTGTTTACACAGAAATATAGAAGTTAACAAAACAATATTATCGCAACATATACAAGATCTAATAAATAATGGACATTTGTATGATGATTTAAAATCGATATATGATAACCAGTTTGGGTCAAAGCTACAGTTCGTAAAAATGAAAAAAATGTATGGGGCAACTGTTTCATTTATTGATGGAAAAACGGTCGAATTAATAGATATTGCAAATATATGTTCGCGAGATTTTAAAATTAGATATAGTCGAGCGGATGATCGCATTGGGACTGTACGCATACCTCAAAATTCAATTGTGATAACTAAGGGATTGAGTATATCTTGTTATGTAAATGTAATGTTGTCTGATTTAGAATATGTGGACGAAACGATATATACACCCACTCAACCAGGCGATGATTTATTACAAAAGTATGTTATAAATGACCATATGTCCGAACATTTAAATATATACGCAAAAGGTAATATCGAAACAAATATGTTTGATTTTATGATGAGTGTATGTAAAGTTAATTTAGATAATAAAATACCATTTGAGAGTTTAAATATACACAAATCGCGTACAATACATATTGAGCCATTTAGTAGAAATTTGACACATGATTTAAAGTTTGATTGGAGAACATCAGCTTGGTAAAATAATAATATGTTATTACGAAAAGTACATTAAATACAAACAAAAATATATAAGTATATCGCACAATTATATATTTTTATAAATGTATAATTGTTGTTATACTACATAATCAAATTTACAAACCAATGTACAACATTTCTTTTAGTTCCGCTAAAATATTAACAAGCATTTGCCGATAATTAGCTAAATAAGCTGTTTTTCGATTTACTAATCCTCCATGGTACTCTTTAGAATTGGCCAAAATAATTTCATCAACTACTCGTTTTCCCCACATGTTATAAGGAAATCTTGTTGGGTGCATTGTTAACTGCAAATCTAAAGATGCGTCGATATAATCTATTAATAATGCAATATCTGATTGAAAATTATTATTGATGTGGTTAAATTGTCCCATACATAAAACATTTATATTGTCATCACCAACAATACTATCATACTCGACCGCCGGAATATGTTTTATAAAATCTTCTTTTTGTATATTCAAACGGTGTGGTGTTGCATTCCAATAATTAAGATTATATATAATTTTAGAAGCACATCCAGCATCACATGATTTCCCACACCCAAAATAAATATTATTACACACCATACATCTTGTTAGTTGATAATTATCATCATCTATTACGCGATCAATTATTGACATTATAATGTCGATAAAAATTTGCTTGTTAACAATTGCGTTAAACGGTGTTGTTATTAGTATTAACGTATCTTTATTTGGTATTATATTTTTTTTCACACATCGCTCAATTTGCTTAAGAGGTGAATACATATATGATTCAAAATCATTGTAAAACAAAATGACATGTTTATGTACAATATGTTCCATATAGCGTAAGTGCATGTTCAAATTATCGTAATATTTATTGTTCATATTTTGACTATTTATATTTTGATCAATTATATTATTTATTAAGTTACTATGTGTTAATATGTATTACTTTTCATTTTTCCCAACCCAACTTACCGATAAATATTAAATGACTTTAATATTTATTATATTATTATGTATGCACACCACAATGGCAATGTACAATATATGGCTGTTATTGTCGATTTCAAGCTGAGTTGATATCACAACAACATCGAAGAATTAATCAGATGGAAAAGGATATCGCATCATTAAATATGAACATACGAAATTTGTATCAAATGATTCCTTCGGCACCTCCTTTATAATATTTATTATATCATATTACATCAATACGATATAATAAATGTAATATGACGAGTAATTGCATATTATGCTGACGATACATGTATGTCTCTGTATTCTTGTTTGGTATAAACAAGATCATCGTCTTCATAAAATATTATTATGGTATCTGGCATAAATCCTGTTTTTTTTACTGAATTATGCTTTTTTAGATATTCATATATGTCTTTATTTAACATTATTATCGTTTTATGATTACACATTCTTTTTAATTCAACATAGCAACGTGAAATACATTGTTTCAACTGTTCATTTGGAACACATGATACTGTATATGTCCGATGATCAATCGTAAATAGTTCGTTCATGTATTTATATATGAGCGAAAGTATATTATTTGGATATTTGGTAAAATATGAACTATTATAATCGTTTATTGTATGTATAATTTTGTTATTTTCATTAATATCCCAACATAAATATTCAACTTGCTGATTAAATAGTTTATATTGCTCACCAACCGTGCCCGATTTATGATATGTTGAACTAAATATTTTATATAGTACAGATTCATGATCAATTGAATCAGCATGAGTGTGTTTTTGTATACTACTTGGGTGTACATTAATTATACTACTTCCAAGGGCAAACATATCACGTATACATCCAATTTCGCGCAATGTTTTGATGGTATTTAAGTATATGAAATTTTCAGCATCCATCATTGCCAATGGTGAAACTAAAAACGACGTTGTTCGTACATATGGGTTTAGAACATCCGCATATACATACTGTGTATGTAGGTCATTTGATGACTGTTCACTATATTTTAAAGTTCCTTTATCATATTTTACACTCATCCCCCAATCACCAATTACTGGGATTATACACCCATATTCATTTGCATCACATAATATATTTTCCGTTTTTAAATCAAAATGGCTAATATCGCAATATTTTAATATGTCGTGTATGATTGACTGTAAAGAACACACCATAGCGTGCCGAAATTTAAAATTATTCATGGGTAATTTCATTAGCAATGAGTATAGCGTTATACCGTGCAAACTGGTTGCGAAATATCTATAACGTTTATCATATGCAATTGGCGTCGGAACATGATAATGTAGAAATTGCATATATCCAGCATATGTCGTATTCTGTTTTATGGAGTTATTTATGCTGATTAATGCATTATATTCGCGGGCACCATATGAATGTTTATGTTGTTTTACTGCACATCCGTAGCCTTTTATAACGTCAGCCGTCGCACCGGAACCTATTATATGTTTAGGATAAGACACCAAACATCCCTTTGTCGGATCTTCCTCATCGGCGTATAACAACGAACCATATATATCACCGCCATTCATATTTTTCACTAACTTATATTTTTGTTTGTATTTAATGTATTTTGTATAATATGCGTTGGTATTCATATATGTAGATTTTTTCTCCATTTGTTGTACTGGCGTAACCGCAATTAATAGTTGTTATATATTTACCATACACAAACACATATCGATACATATTACTCGCAGTATTATACTGAAATGCGTTTCAAAACACCAGTTAAAAAGATTATGTAAATGATTTTATCGGACCCATCGTCCAACCAAACTCACACGGGTATGGTGTCATATATTTCCCGATTGAGCAAGTGTAGCTGTATTCGACAACACCGTCTTTTGTAACAAAAAAATACAATAATAAATGTTGTAAATTGCTCAACCATATTATAGCAAAAATAAAATTGATTTATAAAAAGTAACATGTTATGAATATAATACATTATATAATATACAACAATGCATAATTAATATGCATATATACAAATTTATATGCCGTGAAAATGGAATTTACTCTAAGCGCGTATATATTAACGATCGATTGCGAGCGAAGCAATTTGTGTTAAGTGACATCAAATTATTTATTGATGTAGAGTCGACTGGATTTCCTAGATGTGGAGGATATAGCAATCCATCACAAGTTAAATTATATAATAGCGCGCGGGTAATAGAAATCGGTTATGTTATATGTAATGGTATAGGGGATGTTATTAAACAATATAGTACGTTAATTAAGCCAGTCGGATTTTGTATACGCAATACACATATACATGGAATTACGTATAATCGAGCTAAAAATAAAGGTATTGATATACGTGACGCGATTAAACAATTACATATAGATTTGTGTATGGTTGATACTATCGTTGCTCACAACGCTAAATTCGATGTCAATATAATATTGTCGGAATGTTATAGAGCGCGAAAAACAAAGTTAATTAAATGCATTCGTAACAAAAACGTTATATGCACAATGAAAATGGGACGAGATTTATTAACGTGTAGATACCCACCAAAATTATGCGATTTGTACGAGAACCTACATAATATTAAATTAACGCCTCGACATAGAGCGTTATTTGATGCAACTGTGTGTAAAGATTGTTATTTTAAGATGTGTTTGTAATCAATTAGAAATACCCTCTCCATATTGAAAATATTATGTATCTTTATAATATAATGCCTATTTCAACGATACACACTAGGTTTCCTGGCCAAGATTGTGTAAACGAGTGTAAGTTTCGTCTCAGACTGGACTATGGATCGAGCGCACAATGTGAGTATATCGATAATGGTCGTCATAAATATGCTTGTGTGTGCTCGACTGAGCAAAATTTGTCATGTCGTGACGTAGGATATTCGCCTCAATGATTAGCTTATTTATTGATATATTGACATAACTGCGAATTTTTATCATAAAATTAGCTAATATATATGGAGGAATCCGGTAAATAATTTGTTTATATGTTATGTAAATAACATATAAACAAATATGATTATAAATGTATATTATGTTGATATACTATTTGTCATCTTACAAATTAAGCGCAAATGTAATATAGTTTATTTATTACAGTGTATATTATTGCATATTAACGGCGTATATGATAATTAAGCACATTGCTAAAAAACGTCGCCTATAGTGACTTGATACATAAATGCAATGCGACTAGCAGATAGAATAATCAACACAAACAATACAGTATCATTGATATTCCCCTCCAATAAATCAGAGTTATATTCGACAGTTACTGCAAACGTGAATTTAGAATTCGCGGGTACGTGTATATACGGTGTTCCTCCGATAGATATTCCAGATAGGCTTGGTTCGACTATGGCAATGCAGTCATGTGGGTACATATCAATATAACCGCCAAAACTACGACATATCCGATTTACGTTGCAATCGGTACCAATCGATAAAACTTCGACAACGGGCTTCTCGCCAATGCATTCACGCAATTCATAACATAATATGCCAAATACTTGGTTAGATGATCTAAGTAGCGATCTTACGTACCTATTATATTCTTGAATTGCATGGGGTATATTGCTATAAAGATTATAAAACAGAACATTGAAATAACTGTCAATGAGCTCATGTGTGTTTAGCGCGAATACGTATTTTTCCCCAGTTTGCATGAGAAATGCAAACCTGTATAATATCTTATATGGATCAGATCGTTTTAACGAACTTCCGTCGATATTGACACGTATATGTTTACTAGACTGTGCTTGAATATGCATATACTTGTTGTCAGTGGTGTATGCTAAATTTGGTATGGGAATAATGCATTCATATTGACCGGTTGTTATTTGTATTGTAAATGACATTGGGAGTTTCCCATAGTCTATTGTAGGCGTGAACATTAATATTACGACAGGTGCCCTTGATGGTTGGTTATATAAATTATACTCAACACGATTGCCAGTAATAAATCCTTCGTTTATGCCAAACGTCAACTCAATATCACGTTCAATATCAGAACATCCATTGTTGGTATAAATCGCTTTAAATAGTTGCGCACAATCCATGCTAAGTAAATTCGTTGTAATACGACAAATATTTACTGGACAGTCCTATACGTTTTGTTTAGATTAACTAATCAATTTTTTAGATATTGTTACTGCTAATATAACGATGAACATCATAACAAAGTTGGTCATATTATAGGACTAGATAGTCATATAAAGTATATCTGCCATAACACCATATGATACATTGTACGAACGTAGCCGTATGAGAGTGCATGGTAAACGTATATTGCGACTAGCACGAAGGTTGCTCTGTTAACTACCGTACAAAGTACCGAAATATAAGTGCAAATACATACAATTGAAAAAATCACACTAACAAATACACCCCCCCATAATAAAATTAATAATATACCGTATGTATATACAACATAATGAACATCGAACAATTTACGTCCAAAGGTGTCGAAGTTACGTTCGGTAACGGTACATATACAAGTACTAGTAACGGTAACGACAACACCAACCTCACCCGTACAGACACCAGCACCAGCAAAAGCAACACTACCAGCAACGGCAACGGTATACATACTGTTACCGAAAAAACAAACAATGATTGCGGTACATTTGATAAATTTTACGACGTAAAACGAGACGCTAAATGCGCAATACAAGATTTAAAAACCAACGGATCATCATTTTATCAATTGCGTGATAATAATGAACAGAACTCATGTCAGACACTCGCGAAACAAATAAATATAGTTTCTAATGAAAATCTTATTAATAATGTTGGTCAGTGTGGAAAAGTGTGTGTATTTTCTAAGAATGCTAAATTACAATGCCCACCAATGTATAGCGGTACATTCAAAAATATATCGATGAACGATAGTAATCCAAAATATACCCAATCATAATGTATCATCACAAATCTATCAAAATACCGCGTATATGTGTAGCGTATCAAATGAGTTGTTATTTAATGATTTAATAAATGATTGCGTAAACCTTTAAATGCAATTCCTCGCATAGATATTGCATTTTTTTCTTCAGATGTCATTTCTGCAAGTGTTTTGTTATATCCTTTTGGTATAAAAACCGGATCCCATCCGAATCCAGAACCAGTGGGTTGTGCTGATATATGTCCTTTCAATTTGCCAGCAAAATATTTTATAACTATACCATCATAATAACCTATGATAGTTTTTGCGTATGCGCGTGACTTACCATTAAAACGCGCAATTCCATCATTTCCAATAGAATCATAATACATTTTAATAAGTGCGCCGGGAAACTCGTTCATATTTTTAATATACAGCCCAGTATCTTCAACAATAACAGGTTGCTTAATTATATTATACGCATACTGTACTTTTAGTTTCACTACTTCTTCAACAGATACCGATTGTATTTCGGGTAGATCAATTGATTTGCTTTGTAGTTCAATATCATCTCCGAGTATCTCTCGTACTTCTTTAAGTTTTTTTTGATTACTAGTTATAAATGTTATCATTTGCTTATAATATCATATAATATATTTTGTAAAACATAAAATTAATTCAAAGTTAGATCGTAAATAAATTTTATGTATGATCTAACATTAAATAGCTAGTTAATTATTCTATTAGTCCTGAACAATAATAACCAATCATATATATCCAGTCATCCACACTTGTATACAGAGTTAAATGATGTATCCATAATAATAGTGCTACTCTTTTTTGGTCCCATGCATGAAATCTATAGCATTCCATCGGTGACCATTCAATACGAAATATATACGAATCTGGTATGTAACTTAAATCATATATACATTTGTATGGATTACACCGCGAGATTGGGTTTATACAAAGTGTATTCCGTAAAATGTATTTTAATGATTCTGGTAAACGTTCATCTCGTCGACTTTCTAGTTCATTTATTATCGATGGTATATTATTTATGAACTTACCGTCACAATATTTGTCGATTATCGACCGAATAGCATTTATCATAACAAGGTTTCCTTTAATAACTCTTTTATAGTCGATTTCAGGTAATCCACATAACTGTATCATATTATTCAACCGTTTAGCGGCACAGTCATCATGATTTATTATGTGTATATATGGATCTATTAATTGCAACGTAATTATGCCGATTATCCACATGTATTCTAACTCGCGTACATGGTCACAATCTACTAATATATATTCTGGAACATAATGATTAAACGTTCTATCACAAAACGCATCGATAACGCGAATATTACAGTTTGTGTCAATGAATAAACAATCAATAGATATATATGGACGCCATTGTCTATTTTTAGTTACTAATGTAATTAGTGAACATATAATCGCGTTTACAACATCTATCGGCAATGCATTGTTGTATTTTTCAATAATAAATCGTATTGGAACATATCCAACTATTTTATAATGGTATTTGCCAGGAGCGTCGGTATCACTTATATTTATTTTTTCAAGTGGCGGTAGCACTGTATCTATGCCATGAAGTGTTTTGAAATCATTGCGCGAATTACCGCTTAATATATACCCATATTCGGGCGAATACAATAATGACACATTGGTATATTCTGACTTTAATACAACTTTACATTCAATATCCATTTCAATATCCATTTGTTAATATGAATTGTTTGATATTGCATCATAACACAATTATAATGCAATATCAATTTTTAATTTACAATAAACTTTACATGTGCGTAATAACCTATCATATATTGCCACACGTCCACGGATGATAATTGCGTTTCACTCTGTACATATAATAATAATGCGATTTTGCGGCGCTCTTCCTCACTATATGTATCGTGTATATTATGTGTCCATATACATCGGTATATATAATTCGGATGTTCAGTACTTATTAAATAAATAATGTCATTAATAGATGGGATATTTCCAGCAACAAGGCAATTGCAAATAATAAGCTTAAATAAACTATTTAATTCTTCTGATCTATCTATTTCAATACTTTTTATGAAGTCGCTATGTATATATCCATTAACGCTACGTGCACGCGTTCTAAATATCAATTCAATAAATCGGCGCTGGTGAGTATCTTTAATATATTGTGTATTCTTATCATAACCAATTATATGTAATAATTTAACCAGTTGGTCAACGTACTGACGACAACCATAGCTATAATCATATATACTTTTTAATATATAATTGCTTAATAAGCGTACAATAAATAAGCCAAATGTCCAGTGATTATTTACACTATTATATTTATAATATTTAGCATTTGTAAACGATATTAGTAATGTATTTAACGAATCCATATAGTTTTTGGCATCGACATATTTAATGTATTTAATACCAACATCACATGTTTCATTAATAAATATATGATGGTGATCAAATATATAAGTTGGCTCGTGTTCATGCAAATATTGCAATATGTGTAAAACTTTGCACACTATTTTAATTATTACTTCTTGTGAGTAATGTTCATTATAATCAAACTGTGAAAATTTATAACCATCGACATACATATCACAATCCCTATCAAACCAATGTAATGATATACCATTCTTGTTCGAAGTTAATAAGTATTCTCCCATTTGTTAATATGAATCGTTAATATAAATCGTTAATATGAATCGTTAATATGAATTGTTTGATATTACAATATAACACAAATATATCGTAATATCAATTTTTCAACATACTATACAAGTAGCATTTAATATAGCGTTTATTAATTTTTAATTTTATGTATTTACTATGCGCGTACCCAATCACATATAAATCATCATATATTGACAATATACAAATACCTTTTTTAAAGTTTTTGTTATCTATATCAACATGGTGTATTTTATTATTAGGATGCTTAATTATATTTTTAATATCAATATCATTTCGACGAATTATTCTGTTTTGGTTAATAATCTTATTAATTATTGGTAACGCTGTGTTACGTAATCGATATGTATTATTATTACAACTCAATATCTTGTATCCAGCGTGCATTATTTTTAAATTAGTAATTTGATTAATATTAGTTATATCAAATGGGCAATAATATACATGCGTATTCAGCATATATGTATTGTTTGTATTAATGCCTATTGTATTATTATTAAATTTTTGCATTATTGTATCATTATTATTATTTCCATATGCAATAATCCATTTAATTTTTGTATATTTTAGCTTATCGATTTCCCATTCAGTAGATGGATATGGATATATATCATCATTTTCAATGGTTATTATTTGACGCTTGAAAAATAAATCAAATATACAACGAATGTTTTCTTCGCCATTAATTGTCATTTTTGCAGAATTATGTATCATGCCATTATAATATTGTCCTATTTCGTATCTGGTTAATCCATATTGTTTATATGCATGTATGTATGATAACAAATGATTTAACAAGTTAGTTAATTGTGTTTTATAAAATCGCAACATTATTGTATTATTCATATTTCTTTTCCGATGTTGTTTTCGAATGCTGAAATATATATTATTATTATCGTTAACAATGACACTATTTAGTGAGCCGTTGTTATATACATGTATATCATTTGTGTTGATCTGATTTATAAAGCGGAATGGTATTTCTTTTTTTTTCGTTAACAGTGCAATATAAAAACCACCTGAATTTTGATAATGCGGATATATGCGAAATGTATTGTTTAAATCAATACCAGGTGTATATTTAAATTTGGGATAACATTTTACTATGGATGCTTCTTTATATTTAGATAGAACATATTTAACTACTTCTTCGTTTTCAACTGGATTAAGTGAACAGGTTGAATATACAATATTACCACCAACTTTAATTAGCTCAACCGCTCTCGATAATATTTGTATTTGTGTTTTTTGAAGTTCTTTGCCAATATCAGTTGACCATTTATTCCACAAATCACGCGATTTTCTCAAAGTACCGTCACCACTACATATAACATCACATACAATATGATCAAACAATATTTGTATTTTATTATCTCGGGATGTATTTGGATAGCTCTGTGCTAAATTATCAGTAACAATTAAATGTTTATTAAAATATTTATTATTCGACATCCTTTTTACAAGCACATTTAATCTATTAAGTTTTATGTCATTTGCGATAACATATCCATTGTTATTTTTAATACTAATCATTTGTTCTAGTAATTGTGATGTTTTAGATCCGGGTGATGCACACATATCTAATATAATATCGTTTTTTTTAATATTCAACAATGTTACTGGCATCATTGATACTTCTTCTTGCATATATATATTCCCACATTTTGATTGATTTTTTATAAATTTGACAAAGTCATTGTTTAATTGATGTTTACTTAATTTAGTTTTATATGCATATTTGGTCGGATACCAGTCCAATAATATTAATTCAGTAGTTGGATAGTGTTTATTGATATGCATTTTTATTTTTTCAGATAATTTCGGGTCGTTCGAAATAATACGAAATGCTAATGGTAATGGTGATGTTAAATGTTTTACAAATGTCGTCCATTCTTTTTGAGGAATTATGTTTTTATAATAACTCTCCCATTGCTTGTTTTTGATATTCATATATAACTATTCCGTAAATATTTGTCGAATTACAATGCAATATAATGCATATACAACAGTATATTTAAACAAGCCCTATAACTGTGAATAGATGCGAATTTTTTCTCCGTTTATTGTACAGGAGTAACCGCAATTAATAGTTGTTATATATTTACAATACATAAACACATATCAATACATATCCCTTGCGGTATCATACTGAAATGCGTTTTCGGAACGCCATTATTTGTGCTATACAATGCGATGATATATTGTATTTGGTATATATGTACTTTATGATTACACAGATTATTTACTGGACATTCCTATATCAAACAACAATATAATTAAATTATTACACATATCTCTGGTCATGTGGATGAGAATATTCCTTAAAATGTTCTGGATTTCGTCGACGACAATTAATACCATATCTGCATGGTGTTTTTATAGATTGTTCCATTAATGCGGATTTGCGGTAGTATGTTGGTGGTGCTTGCGGTACATGGTGCGGTACATGTAATGGTGGTGCTTGCGGTACATGTAATGCATCTGGTTGATTTTGGTGATCTTGGTACTGTAGTGCATGCATTGCTTGTTTAACAGTCCAGTCATGTGGATGTATAAATGACGCTACATGCGTCGCAGTATCATTCATACATGCGTAACCATCTGGACATACTGTTTTTCTTGGCGCCGATGCTGATGGCACATATGCAGTTTGCAATTGTAATTGTGTCAATTCACGATGTTGTGCGGATTCGCGGTAGTATGATGGTGGTGCTTGCGGTATATGGCGCGGTACATGTAATGATTGCGGTACATGTAATGCATCTGGTTGATTTTGGTGATCTTGGTACTGTAGTGCATGCATTGCTTGTTTAACAGTCCAGTCATGTGGATGTATAAATGACGCTACATGTGTCGCAGTATCATTCATACATGCGTAACCATCTGGACATACTGTTTTTCTTGGCGCAGCTGCGCCAGGTGGATGGTAAAAAGTACGCATATGCATGTCGTCAGTATTATAACACGATGCTGCATATTTGCACGTTGGTTTAGGTTTGACAATATAGACCATATCGATACGTCCCTCGAGTTGTTGAATAATTTCGCTAACTATGCCGACAAATTCATAATTAATTTGTTCCAAATGTCTCCCAGCATATATTCCACACGAAATGCCTGTTAAAACAACAATTGATATCCCACGTGAGATAGCCAATTCAAAACTGGCTATAATTGCGGTTTCAACACCTGGTTTAAAATACATGTAATCACGATCAGCCCTCGTATCAAATGTTTTTGCCATAGATTGTTGTTTAGTCGTATCTGAGGTTATGCGACTGTGCTTGTTATTCGCATTAGGACCTGCTGTAAAAATCAACGTAACCTCAAACGGGTTATGTAATGGGGCGCCTGGACGCGGTCGTATATAATCAGACATACATGCGTCCATATGAACAGCTCTATTATATTTCTCCCTAGGTAACATATCACGTGTGTAATCAATTCCTTGATGTGTCATAAAATTACGCGTATCATATGGATTTACTAACCCCCATTGTGGTATGTTGTCCAAAACATATTGTTCGCCTGATGCATGAATTGCATTTGACAGTATGGTTTCTTCAACGGTATCGTAAACACCGCCCCAAATTAAACTACGTCGACCTGATCTATCAACATTATATATCTTTCCAAATATTCTACCAGCATTACCAGCAATAATAATACCTATTTTATCATGCCGATGATAACCTTTAACCATATTTATCACATGAATTATATCCTGATCAATCATTGAAACATCGATTCTAACACCACCTTGTTGCGTTTTATATTTATTTTTTATATACTTTCGCCTGTATTTTAAATATTTATTGTAATAAATATCGGACATTTATCAAGCACGTATATTGATATACAACATAAAAAATTGAATCTATTAAATATTTAGGTGATTATTTTATAAACGTAATTCAATTCGAATTTTATTTATTCACATAATGGACGATACTGACAAATTATTTGAATTAATGTCGGGTGTTAACAGTGTTAATGAAAAAGAAGCCGATGTATTAATATATATGATTGAAGTAATACTTAAGCATAGAAAAAATAAACAATATTGCGCACATCAATCGAATCATATATGTTGTATAGATAGATGCGAAAATAAGCTCGATTTTTTCAAAGGTGTTGTTGTTAATCCAGTATGTTATACGTGCACGGATTTATATATGCGCGTTATTGCTTCTCAATCAGTTAATGTATCAACAGCATTCAAGTACATTATGCACACGTGTTGTATAGAAGATGTAATAAACGTGTTTAAGTATTTAGGTATTAGTATACACACTGATATGTATAGGCGCTCATATGGCATGTATTGTAAGAATATTATTAATATTATATTGGATAATGCATTGAATCAGTATGTGATAAATAATCCACCAAATGATACAATGACATTTGATGATATATGCTCATCACAAAAAGATTTTAAAAAACTCAATGATTTGTTAACTGCTTATCGCGGTAATGCAAAAAAATCAACTAGTGCGAATAAATACATACCACCACACTTGCGGAATAATACATAAACAGTTGCAAATTAAATTTATTAATATAAATTTAATTTGTGTTTGAAATAAACTAGATTATAAAAAATTGAAATATATATGCATTAGCGAAATAATATTAACATAAATTAATTATTAATAATAAATATATACACGTTGTTGATAATTTTGAATAATGGAACTTCCACAAATGTACACTCGTCAAGAGTTAGATGCATTCAAAGATAATAATATGCAAGATGGCCATATGTATATTGTGATTGAGTCCGGGAATAATTCTGAGCATTTTTTTATTATTCCGCGTGATAAAATCATCAAACATTCTGGATTAATTAAAAGCATGGTTGATGATGATGACACGCCATTTTTAGACGTCCCTATACCGTATCCGGAAGTTAATGATAAGGCGCTAACATACGTATCATATTATATTACACATGATAATAAATCAACCGTAGAACAACCATTAATAACTGCATGGGTCGATTGTGTTAATAAATGGGAAATCGAGTATATGAATGCGCTGACAAATAATAAACAAGACAATACGTTTATGTACGATGTACTGAACCATGCTCATTATATGGATTCACGTGAACTAATACTGTTATGTTGCTCGTATATAGCCGATATTATTAAAGATCATACACCAGAGGAAATACGAGACATATTGGCACTTGAATCGGCACATCCACCGCCAACCGAACATACTAATATTATTTTCGAAGACGTGTAAAAATTGATAATATAACTTATTATAATAAGTTATATTATCAATTCATATAAATATATTTTACTCATATAATGGCACGTGTCAATGAACAGCACGGATTTAATTGCGAAAGGTGTGGATATATAGTTAATCAGCATTGTATATGTGATCAATGCGGATGGCATCATATATGGAAGTGTTCGGTATGTAATTCGACAAATGATAGTTTGACATATAAGTGTTCTTGTGAATCAGAACGCGTTTATACGTCAACGTATCCAGATCGTATTGAACGTGATCAAATGGATACATATTATTGGAAGTGTGTATCATGCAATAACAATAATGGATTAGGGTTGTTTAAATGCTCATTATGCAATGTCGATATTACATCTTATGACCAATACGAAATTATCAGAACACGAGATTGGAAATGCGCATCATGTAATTCAGACAATACTACAGCATGTAAATATTGTTATGAGTGCGGTAATATACACACTCGAACGTGTTTGCGTTGCAATAAATTTATATCACATCGATATTGCGATAATTGTGGAGAATCTTGTCATGGTATTCGATCCGAATTAATACAAGTACCATATGACTGTGCTATAACACACATGCATGATGGTGAATCATATTGTAAATATTGTGGTATTCATATACATGCTATTATTGGCAATATTAATAATACGATAATAAACATTTTAAATAATATTAATAATGGTATGTTGAATCATCATATTCTCACAGAGGATCAGGAGGATCAACACGTTATGCAACAAGTTATGCAACAATCGTTTGACGAATACAAACCAAAACTAAATCCATTATCAATAGCACATATTAATAGATTACCAATGTTCAATATGTACGATACATATTATATTGTTTTGAACAGGCTGTTTGTGGATCATGTAACAAAATTAATACTTGAATATTTACCACGAGTGTCTGAATGTTCCATTTGTATGGATGATGTTTCGATTTATGATATTCAAATTAAATTACCGTGTAAACATTACTTTCATAGCGAGTGTGCTAAAAATTGGCTAAAACTAAATAATACATGTCCGATATGCACCGCAAGTGTTTAAGTTATTAATTAATTAATAACTTAATTAATTAATAACTTAATTATGTATACAGATCGTAATGTGCACGTGGCATTGATGTAATATGTGTTGGTTTATCATAATTATTAAACTTATTTATTATATCTGCAATTAGTGATTTAGATACGTCATCTGTTAACGGTTCATATATATCGGATATTTCGTATTTGTTATTGGTTGATTGTTTATGGTCTGCAATGTGATTCATTAAAAGAATATACAGATACATTATATCATGTAAATTAGATACTAATTTCAGTAACTTCATTAACTTGTTAAAATCATTGTTTAATAATGTATAAAATGTACTTGGTACGGTTGTCAAATCAGTAAAAAATATAGATTGATTGAGCTGTTCATATTGTTTTAATATGGCAATATGATCAACATCGACATCCAATATCGTTTTAACACATTTTAGATTAGAAAGAATTTCTATATCATCCTCATAACTCGCCTTAAGATCAATCATATATGTGTTTAACAATTTATTTGCAGTTAGTATTGTATTTTCGGATATGCGACTATGGCATAATGTGTTTATCGATACGTCTTCAAGTGCTTTTTTGATATCGTGTATGGCAGATGGACTCGATTTTGTATTTACAATATCGTACAATTTTGATATTTGACTTTTATATTTTATTATACATTTAATATTATTATATGGAATAGATGTTAAATACACAATATCACATATGTATTTGGATAATTTATATCTTCCATTATCAATTACATATGGACAGTCTCTATGTAGATAAGCATCATATGTAAATATACGTCTATTGGGTATCTTGACTATTATTCTTAACATAATTATGTTTGTGATACACCATGCCCATATATCGGTGGCGTCGCATATTTTAAATAAATATTGATCATCAAATTGCGGGAAATCATCAATATCGTATATATATATATCACTAAATGGCGAAAGATACAGTTCCATCATATGTCGAAAACATGATGTAATTTTATATTTAAATATATATTCTATCAGTTTTTCGCGATTAATATTGATAATACTTTCATCAAAATCAATTAATCGCACAACGCCAGTTGTGTTAATTAAAAAATTTTTTAATTTTACATCATTATGAATTATATTCTTTTCATGTAGTTTTTGTATCTCATATAGTGTATGATAATACATATGTTCATAAATATCGACTAAATAATTAATAAATTTCGCAGCGTGCTTTGGTGATATTATTAAGCTCAAATAATCGAACATATCAATCCCCGAATCAACCAACATAATCCTGTTGCTGACGGATCCAATATATAATGCTTCATATCCAATTATAGTTTTCAACGCGTCATATTTTTCAATTGTTGATGCATCAACCGTTTTCATAATACATTTAAAATTCGCATTACCAGGACCATGTACAATACCTTTCGATATTTTTCCACTATCGTTTTCAGTCGTACACGTATATCCATTTACTGTGTATACCCCACCACCTTTTAAATTACGTTTTAGTGCATTATATTTATGCTTGTACTTAATGTATTTATGATAGCTATCCATTATATACTTGCATTACATTTATTTATAAAAAATTGACATTCATATATGTTTGCACTTATTAAATAATATTTATAATTTATAACCGGCATTAATTACAAATGGATAACTTACAACATATCGTAAAAGAACACTATACGCGATTGTTCTTACATGTTCATAATGACATCGATATACAGCAAAAAGAATTGTTTAAAGCCAAATTAAATAAATTATATCAAACTCATGCTGAAATAGAGTTTTTTAAAAAATTTATTGACAGTATTCATATGTATGCGTTTATTGACTTTATAGAGCATATACTAACGGCATATAGTCAATTTTGTCAATCTGTTGACGAATATGTACTTGTGGTGCAACAAAATGATGATATTAAATCTAATTATTGGGTATCCTTACTATTAATGTGTTTTTGTATGGCAACCACTGATACCGAGATACATAGTTACTTAAATCATTATATGGCATTACATAGAAAAGATTTTTCACACTTGATATTACAATGCAAAATGCCAATTGACATCGCTATTGTACATAATAATGATTTTAGCAACATTGAATGTAATCGCACTTATTTATTGTGCGATGATGCATCATACAGCGGATCTCAAATATTATCACATATTAACGAAATGATGCAATATACATTCAATATTAATGTTGTTTTAGGAGCCGTGTCAAATAGGGCACTCGGTGAAATTGATTCGATATCGAATTGTTATTACGGGGCAATATTACAAACATTTAGCGAATTACATCCATATATTGATACATCACCATATGCTCGTGGGTTAAGAGGAGATTGCTCAATAAATACAGTGTGTATTTATGAACATAAGCTAGCCGACCATGTATCCACGTACCCTTTTTTTATATTGGGTCGATATAATGAATCATATGTATTAGATACTTACAATAAAACGATGTTTGTAAATTGTACTGATGATGATCCGGTTAATACATACTTGTACGACGAGGTAAATAGTATATTATATGCTTTTTATAAAATATCATTAGCAATACTTATCAATTAGAGTTGAACCATTTTTTATGTATCGCAAGTGTTCGCTTATAATAATTTGGTTGCAAATACATAAAGCACATGCTGAACATTAACCACGCCCATAAAGATGACTCGCCTTTCATATCAACAACATATTCGTTTGAAAATCGCAGTACAAACGGAACTAATTGCACAATTTTGTTAATGTAATAATAAATTATAACATTAATGATCGAGTGTATCCATAATATGAGTAATGTTACATAAATATTTTCATCGTCATGATATTTTGGTATTAATTTATCTAATATAAAACTTAAAATGAAACTAAATATAAGATATATGGTACCATATTGCACCATTTCTAATATTTTATGTGTGCGGATCGGTGAAGTATCAAATAAATTATGTATTTTATATTCAAGTGACTTATTTGCATATTTATCCATTTTTTTTATATTATTCCATCACATAATTTTTTTAAATATCCACATTTTTGTATTCTGTTGCTGTTCATCAATGCTATTTATTATGAATATATGTCCAACAAATTGTTGTTTTAGTATTACTGTTACATATCTGTGCATATATTTATCAATATTTTTATATGTAGATATATATATGCATGCAAACTTATTTAATTTAAGCCCTTTGAATATTTTTTCTAAATATATATTAAAAAATGAATGTAACCATGTATTTAAAGTATTATATCGTTTATCTGATTGATTTTTGTTATCACTATATTTTTCAAGATCAAAAAATGGAGGTGATGATATAAACAAATCGTAATAATTTTTGTGTATATTCGCGTTCTCAGCTGGTGTACAATGCACAATCGCATCCTGATTCTTTTTTTTGTTATTTTGTATAATTTTTCTGTATGATTTTATTAATTTTTCGTTTGGATCGTATCCATGATACACATCAACATTTGCATATAATGCGCCTATTAATCTATCTCCCCATCCAGCAGATAGATCAAACACTCTTTTTGCGCCAAAATGTTTTATAATTATTAACGAATGTGTTATAGAAAACCGACGGCACACTTTAACCGTTTTGAAAATGGAATATGCATATCGTATATTCGCATATTCATGTTTCAATTGGTGGTCTTTCAAATAATCGTGTATTCGTTGTTGAACATCTGTATTGAAAAAATCTTCATATGGAGATTTCGTGTATTTACCAAATATGCATTTGATTCGGATTTGTTCACAATATATATCACTTAGTTGATCTACTTCAAACATTTCTTTTTTCGTTATTTTAAATATGGCGTTACAATTCGTCTTGGTTAAATAATCGTTTACATTAACGTGGCTTAATTTAATTAATTTGCTTTTTAATTTATCTACATCAATATAATATTTCTTATACGGAAATTTATTATAAATTAGCATTTTTGTGTCGTATATACATTGTTAATATGTTTTATTATATCATCTAAATTTTTCCATTTTAGACCATATGTACTCTGATTATGTATTATTGGTATATTCAATAACGCGCATTCTTGAGCAGTATTCGCATTACCGTCGTGAGCAGTTAATCGAATGCATATAAAGCATTTGTTGTAAATATTTGGCATTTCAGAATATGGAACATTTAATACACTGCTTAATATGTAATTGTATTGCTTTTCACTGTTGATTATTCTGTCTATTAATGACTTGTTATATATTTTATTGCGATTGGGTGATTTTATATTACCATCATATATATATATCGTGTTACTATGTGCTTTTAAATATATTGGTTTGAAAATAATATGATCAATTAAATCGAAATTAATAACAGTACCTATATGAACTCTCTTAAAAATATCATTTGATATACAAATTATGTTGCGATTGTCTTTTATAAATTTAGTAAATATCGGTGTAATATCACTACCGCCTGGCATTATATATCGATTGCATTTACATGCGTTGAAATTGTCATAATCATTTGCGGTATACATTCCGAAATATATCGTATTGTTTGTATGAGCACAGTTATTATGCTCATGATAGCATAAATTGTATAAATAATATATTCTATCAAAATGTCGAAGCGTGTTTGACAGACATATATATGTAATATTATTGTTGTTTATAAATTCACGAAATGTTGGTATATTAATGCTTTTTTTATTGATTATCGTTGGTAACTGACCATATATTATGTCGCTCATGATGCTAAAAAAATTGAAATTCTAATATGTATAGATTCGGTATATATTAAATGTAATTCATTTTAACGAATTCAAATTTACCACTAAGTGAGCAAGTTAGTATGCTCAGAGGCGAACACCGTCGGATACGCGCAAGTGGTCTACCTTCGCCCGGCGAAGGTAGTCGTGCGGGTCATTGTGTGAGTCAAGGTGAGGCCGCCTACATAGATGCTAGGCATTGTTCAAAGAATCCGTACAAGCCCCATCCGGCTTTTTTCAATCCGGACACGTATGCCGGCACATCGGAGACGACATATCAAACAATATTTACCTGTGCCGAGGAGGTTGCTTCGTTACATAATATTGTACAACATATTATGGGGAGGGCGGGCAAGTCGCCATCGGATGCTGTTGTATGGGCTTCTGTGTTAGACGAATTAGTGTTACCCGGATACATAAGGCCGTATATGGATCAATATACCGGACTACCTACTCAAGAAATGCAAAAGACATATTTGGCGCACTTACTCGGTTTGCTGCCGGGATACACCATTGATGCGAATTGGCTGGCTGAACGTGGCATTCCTGTTGATGAGGCTGGGTTGATCAGTACGATACGTAAGTCGCCGAAGTGTCCACCTGAATTGTGCGAAAGTATCATGAATATGATTGCAGCTCGTAACAACACCGATGGTGCTGTCCGAGGCGCTATGGCAACGTCACGCGCATGGCAGGCGGGCGCCGGCGTACCGGTAACAATACTCAGACCCGAAGATTACCTACGTAAAAACGGTATATCCGTACCAGATGCCACGAACAGGCTTGCGTTATGTGCACTTGCCGTATCGCGTGCAAATAAAATAGAGTATGGCGTTTTCAAACAAATATCTGAGATATTGACTGGGTGCGTTATGTATGATGGGGAGTTGTATACTGGGGGACTATATGGCTTATCTGTACCGTGGGCTAAACTAGCCGGATTGCTTGCAATTATAAATGCATTGGATGCATTAGATGGTCGCCTGTTCAAGGAATGTAAAAGTATTCAGATGTTGCTTCTTGCTAATCTTCCCATTACATTGATTAATATGACATTATTGGTGATGAACAAGTTGACGTGGGATGCCGCTACAATCACAATTCTGTTGTCTTGTTTTCGAAACTTTATATTGACTGGAAACCCTGGGATGGAGTTCCTAATAACAGGCAGTTCAATATCACCAGACATGCTTCACAGGTGTCCGCGACGCACCATTTATCTACTTTACGGGGACATGTATAACTGTAGATTACGACAACCGACTAATCACGTGGCCGACCAACATGTTTTGACCCCGCCAGATAAGGATCGAAACACCTTTATATATGAGCTTACCAGACAAGACACAGATGTTGTTGCAAACCGAAGCAACGTGTTTAAGGAAACGGTGTTGTCCGGCATATTCCTAGAAACCCTCGACAACATATTTGGTCAACATGTTAACGATGAACTTTCCCAACTCATCGACGGTGGGTCGATCGATGGACAATTATTGATAACCACCGTATTAAACTCGTCCGCTTACCAAATACGGAAAATATACCAAGATGTTTTACGGTATGTACCGAATTGTCAGATATTGTGTGCACATATCTCGTGGTTGTATTATCAGACGTGCTTGTTGAAATGCCAATCATCACCACATGCGGATGCTGTCATCAGCAAAGTGACCAAATACGTAGAATTGGCCAATCAAATACAAGACAGTATCGTTAACGGCGATTACAGTGCGTTAGTCGATTGTGACGAAGAGTGTGCCGATTTTGCATCGGCATTTGCGAGCACTCATAAGGAGGAAGGAATAGCCGGAGTATTTGTGCATTACTTGGTACTCGTAGACTCCGGTAGTTGTACTCAGTTGACGAAACGCATGTTTGATACTATCGGTTCGACGCATTCCGCGCTAGGGTTTGTCACCGACAATATCCGCTATATTTACGAGCGTGTAATGATGCTATGTGAACGTGATAATTCGTATACATTCGGCATTTGTCAATGCATTGCTGATTTGCATGCACTTGGTGCGATACCGCTAATTGAACCATGTGCGGATGAATATGCGTGTGATGGCATTGAGCTGTTTCGCGTTTTTCGTATACAACGTCCAGCAATATTCAAAGTATTTACATATTTATGTCACAACGAGCATGAATTGATTACAAAGTTTCACCCCGTTATATATAATACACAATCTCGTGACTGCGCATGTGCTGCTGATAAATGTTTGTGCAACAACAAACACGGAATCTGCGACTGCTACAATGGGTGTACATGTGAGTCTGTATCCTTGGAACCGCTTATCAGGTGTATAATTGACAATATGTGGGAATTTGTCGGAGCCGTGTATCTATATCACAAACAGAACTCACCCGACCTTTTCCAACGCATTGGCCTCGAAATTACGGATGGACATCCCATGACACCTGCCTATTTTATCGAACATCATGACACTATTGAGAAGTCAGTTAAACGGTTTCATGCAAAGTATACACACGTCGATGCACAAGCAGGAGTCATTTGCGACCAACATATGGAGATTCCGTCGGTGAATGAATCGTTACGTATGTTTGTTGATTTGTACGGTGTGTTTAAATCGCGACAAGATACGCTCGACGCAATAAGAAAGGAAAGGCGATCACGCACGCATGCCATACAGACATCGCGCACACAAGCAGTCGCACAGCACCAATGCGCACCGCACACACAAGCAGTCGCACCGCACCAATGCGCATCGCGCACACAAGCAGTCGCACAGCAATCGCACACACCGTATCAACAACACACACCGCAACAACACACACCGCAACGACGCGCACCGCAACGACGCGCACCGCAACAACACACACCGCAACGACGCGCACCGCAACAACACACACCGCAACGACGCGCACCGCGCACACAGCACCCACACAGCCAACCCGCCGATGGTAATACAGGTGGTCCGCGCATGACACCCGTACTTTGCGACGCATATGCGAAGTTATACGCTGATGTTATGAACTTACTTAAGATTCATCGCAAACTCCCCCGTGAATGGCATGTTCGCGCCACTACCCATATTAACCTTGGGTTTTATGAGCAAAATTGCACAGAGTTTACAAACTGCGGCATAGACATGTTACCCGATAAGGTTGTTATCGAATTAAGGAAATGCGCGCAAAATAGGGGATCTGCAATAGATACCGCGAGGGAGTTCCGGCGGATTGAGGAAGAACACGACACGCGATATCATGTGCCTGCGGAGTTTAAACGCGGTATACACGGTTGGTGTGAACGACGCAACGCCAGCGCTGGCGACGACCCTAGCGGCGGAAAAGGAGGCCACACGCGCCGCTAAATGGGATCAAAACTAAAAAATTATTTTTGATCTCATACATATAATGGATATCGTAAATAAGAGCATATTAGTAACTGGTGGTGCTGGATTCATAGGATCACATATAGTTAATAAATTAGCATCAATAAATACTAAAAGAATACGCATAGTTGATAATTTATCAACGGGTTGCATAAATAACGTTTCAAATTTACTAAACAATAATGTAGAATTTGTGTACGGAGATATAACTAATCTAGAAGTATGTAGACATGTATGCAAGGATATTGATATAGTGTGTCATCAGGCTGCGATAGGTTCCGTACCACGATCGGTTAAAGATCCTTTATTATCACATAATAATAATGTAAATGGTTTTTTAAACTTATTGATAGCATGTAATGAAAATAACATAAAAAGAGTAGTATACGCATCATCGTCATCAGTATATGGAGATAACGATACATTACCTAAAATAGAGCATAATACAGGATCAGCATTATCACCTTACGCAGCCACTAAGCAAATAAACGAAATATATGCAAATGTTTTTTGTAAGTGCTATAATATGGAATTGATAGGATTGCGTTATTTTAATATTTTTGGTGAACGTCAACAGCCAAATGGCGAATATGCGGCGGTAATTCCCAAATTTATAAATGCATTAATAAATAATACATCACCCGTTATTTATGGAGATGGATCATATTCTAGAGATTTTACATATGTTGATAATGCTGTATATGCTAATATACTTGCATTATCTACAACAAATAAAGATTGTTTTAATAATGTATTTAATATTGGTTGTGGTGGTCAAATATCAATACTTGACTTATTCCGCGAAATAAGTCAAAATATAAATTCTAGTATACAACCATTATTTAAATGCAATAGAATAGGCGATATACCACATTCGAATGCATCTATTGATAAAGCAATCGCATTACTTGATTACGAGCCAATAATATCATTCAAAGAGGGTATAAAAAAAACAATTGCAAGTTATATATAAAAATGTCGATTGTAAACGGAATAATACAGCCACATTTACCAATGATAATAAATAATAAACTTAATGCAAGTAAATATATTAAATTTAATTTAGATATTTTTACGATCGCTAACAATGCTCACGTAAACGTGAATAAATTCAATAATGAAATGTTACACTCGATTTATGACAATATCAATAACATGATTACTTATTTACAGCCATATGCTAATATATTATTCATATGTAATGATTTATATGGGTATGGTGGATCTGCTACTAATTGCAATATTTTACAAAATTTTTTTTCACATACACATAATACACATACTATATATATTGCAGATTACATAAATCCTCGTGCAATATTCGCAACTCTAGTATTTCGGCCGGATATTGTTATATTAAAAAGCTTTGTAAATATCAATTTGAAGAAGTTTTTTAAAGTGCCACTATTATATTTTGTCGGTGGTATATTTATGGATAATTTAAATAAACCATTAAGTACAATTAATGTACCTGAATATATTAACCCGTTTGTCATAAACCAAATAAAATACGCAGACATAACATTCGCGAATAGTATACATACAGCAAAGTTGCTCAAAAATGCATGTAGTTTAAATATATATGTATTTTTCAGTACGTTCGTGCAGTATTATGGAACATTTATTATAAATAATCATGGATATAATAGACGATATAAATACGGCATTATAATATCAAATTTCAAAAGGCAAATAAAAAACGCATTGCACAGTATTAATAAAATAAAAGATTATGCAAATAAATCAATATTAATAGGAAAAAATTCAAGCATGTTTAAAGAATATGGGTTTACATGCACCGGATTATTAAGCCATAAAGATACTATAAAATATCTTTCACATATTGATGAAGTCATAATAGATAGTCATTTCGAATCATGTAGTAATGTATATGTCGAATCGGTGTTTAATGGATGTCGTGTTCAAATAATTGATTATGGTATTTAAAAAATTGAAATTATAATATATATGGTACATATTAATAAATTAATAATTCATTTTAACGAGTTTAAATTAGAAAACAATAGAATGGCGGCACCACAAATGTATATGGCTACCATAGAGATGCTTAATGAGCTGGGATTAACACCAGACGATATTGGTATTGACCATGGTCAGCTCATGACTTCTGATACGTACGAACGTGTTAAGAAATGTTCCCCGGAATTATTGAAACAAGTCAAGATTCCGGATAACGTGCATTTGACAGATGACATGATTGAGCATATTCGGGTACACTATCCAATCATATACGATAACATTTTCGGAGACGTATATGATGAGTTTGATGGCATCGCACCGTTAACTAGAGAAGATGCGATGACGACTGGCGATTTTGAAGATACGTATGAAGACGTGTTGACTAGAGAAAATGCGATGACGACTGGAGATTTTGAAGATATAAATGGACTAAGTTGCGTGACAGATACACCTCCACCAACACCACCAGCTCAACACAGTACGTGTACTGTAATTGATTTCTTGGACGAATTACAACACACACCGCTTCAAAATATCAAACCACTTATTGATAAGTACGATATTTATTATTCAAATAATCAATGCATAGCACGTATGACGCCATCTGATTTTGAATACATAGTAAATAAACACACGCGCGTCACTGAGGAACAATCGAACGTGTTGAAGTTGAAACCATCTACATATATTGTTGGTGATATACACGGTAATCGAGACGCTCTGTATAAGTCAATATGCGATGCAATCGACATTCTGATACAGATGTCACGCGACACGCCGGAATGTCCGGCCGATATAACAATATTATTCCTGGGCGATATTGTCGATCGTGGTCCGGCATCTATTCAATGTTTATTGCTCGTAATGATGTTGCAAATAGCGTTTCCGAAAAACGTATATTATATACGTGGTAACCATGAAACGCGTCGGATGGCTAGCATGATGGGGTTATTAGCACAGATCCGCTATATATATGATGAGCCGACAATTATATTCGATCATATTGTACGCGCGTTTAGTTACCTACCACTGTGTGCAGTAATTGACGGTAAAATATTCTGTGTTCATGGCGGTATTCCTCCAGATAATGTATCTATAAATGACATCGAACAGCTCGATCGCGTTAACTTAGGAGACGATACGTATGACTCATCTGTTGACGATCTGCACACGTATTGGAAGACACCATTAGCAATAGTATCGCGATTAATGTGGTCGGATCCTACTAAGATGCAGTATGATGTTGAATATGGAATTCCAAGTGATAGGAACCCCCCCGGATGTTATAAACTGCAAAATTATAACGAAACCAATTCAACAGATTTCCTGGAAAAGAATGATTTAATTGCAATTGTGCGCGGACACCAACTCACTCCGTCTGGATATGAATTTACGCATAGTGGTAAGGTCGTTACAATTCATAGCGCACCTGGAGTAATGCGTCCTACTGGAGTTGTAACATTATTTATAGGTGATATGAGCAATGGTATCGACCGTAGTATGTTGCGGTTCCTTTAAGTTGGTTTTACGTCATCAAAATAACGTAAGCCCATACAAAAAATTGATTATTCACATATATTATGATATAATTACATAATAATGTAATTCATTTTGTAATTATAATAAAATATCACTATGATTACTAATTTAATATATAGTGCGGATGATAACGTTTGTATAATGGGTACGCAATGTGATATACATATGCGTCGTGATATCGATCATCGATTATTCGTTGAAAAACAATGTGGTTATTCTATGTATGGTTATTGGCTATGCGAAAAAAGTGATCTGGAATGGATTTATGAACTTATTCAAAATAAGATACATGCACAAACAATAAGTGCATCTGAACAACATTTCACACAAATACAGTCGAATATCAGCAATTATTTTATTGTACAGCTTGGAACATCAATACTTGATAAAAACATACCATTGACACGTGATACATATCCGTTTAGCATACATCGCAAAATATTTACACAATTGCTAAATATCGTCGATACATACTTAATGTACGGAATTGTTCCAATAGAGTTGCATCCAGAAGATATTATCATAGATATTCGTAATAATATTTTATTGACCGATATTATCTACGAACCAAACACGGCTACTCATTCAATGCGAATGATTTTTTGCAACGCTCCTGAACGTATGTACGATGATCACAATAATGCCACAATATCATCCATGTCGTGGAATGTTGGTATGATAATGATTGTGATGCTTGACAATGGTATACAAAATAGAATAATTGGACGCACCAGCATTATAAAATATGTTATTAATTTGATTGGTGCACCTGATCAAGATGAAATATGTCATTTGGAATCGAATTACTTTTTAAGAGGTGTTGCTCGCAAGTTAATTCGAGAACAACAACCCAAACCAATCAACATTGGAGATATTAATGTCGATGGAATTGCTCCTACGCAACTTATGATACATGTTATGAAATTGCTTAAACATATTCCAGAATCACGCGAATTACCGCGCACATTAATACACGATTTAAAATTAGAATATAGCATCGATAGTCCATTATGTATGTGCACTGAAGAACACTATCGTTTTTTAAATAAGCGTATTAAGTTAACTATTTATACATTGTTTATAATAATGTACAGACTACATCCGTACTATGAAATGCGCGATTTGCTATTGTGTATTTACATGTATTATGTATAATTAGTTGTCATAATTAGCAAGTATAATCTACAAATATAATCTACAAATATAATTATTATGTTTGTAAATTATATAAAAAATGACGGATAGTTCGTTTATACAAATTAACGAAAGAGCTTATAAATATATACGTCAATTTACGATAAAATCTGTAGAAGATGCGTTTGTTGAACTAATAACAAATTCTGACGATGCATATGACCGAATAAACCAAACTAATAAGACCATTGATATTATTGTTAAAACACCTAATTACATAGCAGTCAGAGATTATGCATCGGGGCTCGATGGTGATGATATGGTTACATCGTTTTTACAGGTTGGTAATTATACATCGAGTGCTGATGCAAGAGGCTTTTTTTCGAGAGGAGCAAAGGACATATCGGTACTCGGTAATGTTACATTCCATTGCATAAAAGAGAATAAATATTCAAAATGCACAATTGATTCAAATGCATATACCAAGTTGCATTTTAAAAACAATCCAGTCACTAAACAAATTCGAAAAAATCTAAATATACCTGAGAATGGTGTATTAGTAGAGCTCGATATAACGGAAAATTACAACATACCATCATTCAATGACCTATCTCATAATTTAGCTAATTTATATTCCATAAGAAATATTATGTCTGATATAAATACGCAAGTAAATTTATTTTACAACAATGTAAAATCTATACAACTATCATATCAATATCCTAAAAGTGAAAAACTACTAGAGCTAGTATTTAATGTACCCGGATATAATAAAGAGGCGAAGTTAGAATTATATAAATCAGATGAACCAATGCAACTTAAAAAAATGGATAAATACAATTCGTGTGGTATATTAGTACATAGCGGTAAAATAATACACGATATCACATACTTTGGTGGTAAATTTAGACAACATCCCGATATTGTGTATGTATGGGGAAAATTAACATGTGACTATATAAATGAGTCAATACACGAATTAGATCAAGGATTCGTATCACCACAAAACCCATATATAATAATAGATCCATCGAGAAACACTGGATTGAATATGGCTCATCCGTTTGTTAAAAAACTGTACTCAATTCCAGCACAGAGATTAGAATATGTTTTACTAAAATTAGAAAGTACGTCTGAGAAAAAAATAGTATACATTGAAAAATTATCAGAGTTAGTTAAGAGCATGAACCTGCTAGGGCACAACTTAATAAAAGGCGAGAACATAAATAAGGCATTTATTCCGTCTGAACATGGCAAATTAATAAAAGGTATACAATCAAATCGCGGTAAATTTGTCACAGTTGAGAAAAATTATATGCTTTACTATGATTTCATTAACAAAAATAAAACACAAAATATAAATAGACCATCCGAAAAAACGCAAATTTTCAGTACTAATGAAACTGGAGATGGCGACGAAATTGCACTATATAACTACGTAAGAGGAGATTTAGTAGATAATGCTCCCGAAGGAGAAAATATTTATCAATCGCTCAATGATATAGATTTCGAAGTAGTATTTGTTAAAGATAAGCCAGATACATATCGATATAAGATAAATAAAATCGGAAATACAATTATTCTTAGTCTTAATTTAAATGATCAAGTTGTGTCAAGTTTCGTTAATTCGGATGTTGAAAATATAAACGATATTAATGATAGCAAATCATATGTATTATTAGCGGAACTGTTTGTCGAGGCGTTTTCCAGATTAGTTTTAGAATATGGAAATAACGATAATTCAAACGAATTAGATTCTATGAGTTATGGTAGCACATTAAATAAAATTATGTACGAATATGAAGAAAATGTTAAGAAGATTCAAATTGATATTTATAATGCAATGCATGATTATATCAATTCATAAAAGATCGATTATTATGCATCCATTCTTCTTCAGGACGGTCATATGTATTTCGATCAATAACCGCATTTAGTATATGCGCATGTAAATCATGCTTATCGTACTCGTTTTTCAAGCATCGTATATCTTTTGGAAAACAAGTACCACCAAAACCCATTTTTCCATCGTGACCAGGCACGTGTGTATGTGACTCATTAATACGCTTATCCATCGTCGCGTATTGTCGCACATGTTCATAATTAATATTTATTTTATTACATAATTCATATATTTCATTACAAAATGCAACTTTTGTTGCTAAAAATGAGTTGCGAAAGTATTTTATTAATTCAGCTTCTTTGTTTGGCAACAAAACAATCGAATTATACTTTATTTTATTATTATTATACGCTGTATCTATTAGAAATTTAATTTTTTCTTTAAATACATAACAATCATCTAACATACCAAATATCCAGTGTTCGTTATTTACAAAATCATTCTCATAATTTTTCTCGGTTAAAAATTCAGGCATGAAATAACATTTTAACTTATCACATGTCCCGGGAGGGACAGTAGAGCGGATTACAACAAAATTTATATAGTTTATTTCCCTTAACTTATTCATAATACTTTCTATAATGCTTATATTACACTCATTGTTGGCGGTCGTTGGTGTTGGTACGCTAATAAATAATATTTCGCAATCTATTAGTTCATCTATGCAATTTACAGTTGATTTTGTTTCATCTACATCATATATTAAAATATCAATGCCTTTGCATTTTAACAATGATGTTGCTTGACCAACAAATCCGTAACCAATTATACCGATTAGCATTTTATATGTTTACAATTTAAAAAAATAAAAAGAATAATAATATAAACAATGTTTATTGAATGTATTGTTATAAGTGTATTTGTAACACTATTTATTGGTTTTAATGTATGGATTCATTATAACGATATACATAATCCAAAGGCAATGCAATATTATACAGTATAATACCTATTCACTATATCATAAATAGTATAGACAAATGATATAATGAGAATAGCTATATTATTAACTGGTTTACTAACTAGAAAACTCGTCGATGTTCGAAAATCATCAGGCGCACAGGGGGTACACCAATATAACGCAATGTTTGAACAATATAATAAAATTAAGCAACATATACCATTTAAAATATTGTTAAATGAATTTTTTAGATTTGATTTAACAGCGTTTCATATAATCAATGCTTATAAAAAACATGACGTATGTGTATTTATAGTTGTTAGTGACACATATGTTGATAATATATACAGTAATATTATACGCGATAAACTATTTTATGAAGATCGATTTAAAAATAAATTAAAAGGATTTTTAGTTATAAAAGATGATAATAAACACTTAAAAAATCCAAGTTTTTTTTATCAGTTTAATAAACTAAAATTATGCTTTGATATGGCATCGAAATATATGAGCGATAATAATACTAATTTCGATATGTTTATACGGCATAGAACTGACGGTATTACAATACACGATAACATATATAACACATGTTTGTTTAATTATAACAAATCTCAATTAATACATCCAATTATCCCCGACAAAAAAATATGTATAAAAAAAATATTTGACGATATGTATATTACAAATGATTTTAGATTACCAAATGTTATTAAAAACACTATATATGTCCCGGGTGTAAATAAAAAAAGAATATTGAATAACAAAATGATATTACAAAAATTCACATACCCCAATAAAATCGATCTTAATGATTTTTATGAGAAATATAAAAAATGTACTTTAGAATATTTATTTGACCATTTTGCAATTGGTGATTATGAATCTATGAAAATATATTGTGATGTTATTAATAATTTGCGCGATCCTGATCCGAAATATATTAAAAATGGCACAATTAATGAAATGCAGTTATTGCGCCACTTAAAACATAATAACGTTAATATAACAAGGGTTATGGAGTGGATGCATGTGCATTATTAAATTTATTATACATGGATATAATGCAACTCCATAATGAATTAAAAAAGGCATGTGAACAGCATATTATCACATTTGAAAAAATAACAAACGACGAATTCTATTACCCATGTAATATTAGTTTTTCATCACTGTTTGTATATTATGTATTGCACCATTATTATAAAATTAATGTTGTAATTTGCTATGGCCTTGATAATCGTTCATTGATGTTAAATAAATTATTTGGTGATGATGTGATTATTAAAAATGAAATAACAAATATAACAAACGAAATCGATAAATACAGTGATGTATGCATATCATTATTAATAAATGCACCACAATCAATAAATGTTCAGCATTTATTAAATTACATGTGTACGAATAAACGCGTAATTTTTGGTTTATTTTACGGAAATGGATACTATGTACATAACAGCAAATATGCATTTGATAACAATAATATATTTAGCAATTCATGTATATCAACACACAATGAATTGTTCCAAACATATTGTTATTTAGATAAAAACCGATTCAAATTAAATAATAATAATGATATATTAACAATTCGAAATATTATGGGCGATTATCCATTAAACCGTCTATGCATTGCGTACATTAATACAAAATCATACGCAACAATAAGTGTATGCATTCCAGTTGTTCCATATCATTTAAAATATTTACCAGAGTTATTAGACAGTATAAATAGTCAAACATATAAAGCACATGAAGTAATTATTGCACTAAGCGGAACAACTGAACAACAATGTAATTATATAAGTAATGAATTTAAAAAAGCGTTTATGGACATAAACTTGATATTTACACATCATGTAAGCAAACAACGTATTGGTTTAAATAGAAATCGATCAGCTAAAATAGCAAGTGGTGATATAATAACATTTATGGATCCAGATGACATAATGCATGTAAATCGATTAGAATTAATTATGGATGCGGTGAACAAATTAAACGCAAAATGCGTATTACATGGATACATTAAAAATAATATAAACTTATCATATTTTAATAACAATTTTAATTTAAATAACATTAATATCGAAAATACAAATGTTATTAACGAATTAACTAAATCAAGATTTGATAGCATACAAAATAAAAATGATCCAAAAGAATATTGGTTCGATAAAAGATATATACATGGACAACCTAGTTTTGTTAAAGAATTCTTTGATTCATTCGATGGAGGGTATTGCAATGAAAAACGTGGATCAGATGTTATATTTTTAAACAAAGTTTTAAACATATGTAGTAATAACGATATGGTATATTTAGACGCACCATTAGTTAATTATATGTCGATTAGATCAACTAAACAATTATCATATGATGATATTCATTCTTACAAATATATATCGGATGACCCGGATGTTACAGAATTAAAAGAAACAAGATATATTAACTTGATACTTTAATAATATTTTAATAAATGCTTACATTTAGGGTTATTAAACAATTTTAATATTGCATTTATATATGATTGTTTTATAGTGCGTATATCTTCACTGTAATATTCATTTTCAATAATTATTGTTCCATCGTCACTATTTATATATATATCAAAGCATCCTATCATTACTTTCTTATAAAGGTCTATTACTATAAATATACGATAATTAATATCCATTATGTCTAATGTACCATTATATACAATACCAAACTTAGCTAAATATTTAATGTACTCACTAATACACGATTCGTTTACTTTTTTTAAATGTTGATATCCAGACAAAAACACGCGATTGGATGATGTTCCATATTGAAACATATATGCACAATCGCATACAAATCCAGTATTAATATGATATAATGGATCATATATACGACTCCATTTAATTGGATAAAATAATTTACTCGGTATAATTGTTAATGTAAAATTATTTTCAACTAGTTTATTTAATAACATTGGTCCAGTTAATACGTGCACTTCTGTTGATTGTCTAAGTTGTTCATATTCATCTTTGATTGAATATAAATAATCAATTAAATACATCAAGTTAATATGATTTTTCGAAGAACCAATCACACCATTTGTTATAAAATCTTTTTTTGGTTGTTTTGCTGCGAAAAAATTAGTTTTTTTAGATTTTTCTAAGATATCGTCCAAATTCTTATTATTTAACCAAAAACTATCCGCATCTATATACACACCACCATATTGGTTAAGTATCTCTAGTCTAAGTATATCTGATTTACCGTAATATGTTTCCTCTTTCTCAAATATTTCATAATTTTTCAAATTTAGCTTATATATACTATCATTGGTCCATAATATATATTTCCATTCTGGATACATATTAATATATCCGTATCTCCAACTATCTATGTATATATAAGGTGGCTCACGATCACCTATCCAAATCTGATGAATTATTTTATTTATTTTTCCAGACATTTTTCTTAACTTGTAATAATGCCTGATTTATATTTATACAACATACATATAAATTAATATTGACTACATGATTACATTGCGCGAATATGAACGTATATGTGATTCATATTTAGATGAATTTATTAATTTAACGAAAAATGAAACATATATGCCTAAAGGTATATATTTTTCTGGATTGTTTGCATTTTGTGCATTATGTAAACATTATAACATTGATACTATAATAGATAGTGGTACAGGTAAGTATGGATTTTCTTGCAAAATATTTGCAAAGTTATTTCCAACTGCACATATTTACACTATTGATACACATGAATTGTATAATAATTTAGATGGAATTAAAAGTATATTATATGGCCATAACAATATAACATTTATTACTGGTTATAGCCAGGACGTTATACCAAATGTAATGAACACATTAACAAATAAACGAGTAGCTATAATGTATGATGGTCCTAAAGGAAAAAACGCACATTTAATTCAATTAGCACTATCTAAATACAACAACATATTATTCACTGGATATGATGACTGTGGTAATAATATGTATACGCGTGATTCACATAATTATATGTTGAAACAACAATATTTAGCATTTTCAGATGGTGATTGGTTTTACGATCGGTATGGTTTTGTGGATAGACATGTTGCAATATATAATGACAACACTAAGTCAATACATAATATTCGGATAATAAATCAAAAATATCCAAAAGGACCCGGTGTTTGCATTATACAACATCAATGATTGATTTATTGCATTCGTTTACTATATCTATTTTTTGCAATTATATTCATTGGCGTATCATTATTATTTATTATCAACTGTTTTGCATTTTGTATTGTTGTTAAATTGGCATTATATGCCCATTTACGATCAGCAATTAATCCAGAATATGATGCCTTATTAGCATAACTACTTAGTAACATATTAAATCGACCAGGTTGAGTGTTGTACTCATTAACGTTTTCAAATGTAAGTGTATATACCAAATCATCAGTATCTGTAAATGATACTGTATATTTATTTCTAACCAAATCGGGGATTGTATGTCCTTGTTCTTCTCGATGCATTTCTATGCACGCGCCTTTGAACTTCAACCGGCAATCGTAACAGTAGCTATTTCCTTTTTCATTAAATGCCAACGTTTCTTCATTTACAGTAAATCCATTATTTTCAATTATCGAAACAGCTTGACCACGCCAACCTAAATTAACATGTAGTCGTTTATTTTTATACGATATATATATTTCTTGCATGTATTTATTATCAGCCCAATGTGCAATACCATTTCCAATTTTACCATTGATTATAATTCGATCATTATTTACACAATTATCGAACAGACGTACAAATGTATAATTTTCATCATAACAATATGTTTCTTTGCACAATGTAGATATATATGGATCCCCCGCAACACCCGTACTACCTATACCACCAGATCCAAACTGAATTTCCCATACGCCCGCATATGGTGTCACTCCGCCAGTTGGTCTTGTTGTACTTGCCAATCGTACTATTGAATTAACAGTTGAAGTTGAACCTTCATTACTATTAATCGTGTATGTTGGAGTAATTGTATAGTATTTATCACTACCAGAACCAGTTGTTGCGTCGCTACCACATTGATCGACCGTTGAAAAATTCATACTACCACTTCCGTCATAATTTACTTTAAATACGCTTACTGCATAATGATTACTAGTAGAGCCTTTAGTAGTATCCGCAAGCAGAACGATATCGCCGGAATCATCTATGTGAAAATTATTTAGATTGGAATCATCATCGAAACCTATTATAATGCGCCCATTCGCAGCTAATGTTACATTGCCATTATCAGTATCATTTGTCACATCTCCGACCGATGCTAAATCGCCTAACATAAACTCAGCAACTACATTAGTTGAGTTATACGACCCATCGAAGTAATACGTTGTTAAATGGAATTGATAATATTCGGTCCAGTCGCTCATTAAACTTATTTGACTATCGCTATTATTAAACAATTCAACAGCCCATTTATAACCACCAGCCGTTATATTACTAATGGCACCGCTACTTGGAACAAGTGTATTACCACCGGTTATTCTTTTACCATCATCATTATTGTCGGAATTATATCTATTATCATTTATTGATGCAAATGTTAATGTGTTATCCCCTGTTGTTTCTGCTGTTTTATACACAACAAATTCATCTATGAATATATTACCGGACATTATATATTATATATTATTTAAGCATAATAAAATATTTACTTACTGTTGATATTAATTAATTATAAATTATAAATTTATTTGCCAATTAAACATATATAATAAAATGAGTCGCATCGTTTTTGGATCTGGACATAAATGCACATTCAATAAACGATTACAACATATAACAACGCACAAAGTTAGTAATGAAAATAATGAGAATATTAATAATACAAACATTCCACAAGAAACAACAGTTACAAAGACAATTACAAAAACAACAACTACAGTTACGGAGCCGACCATAACAACCGTAACAAAAACAGTATCGAAACAAATAATAATGACTGAAAAACCAATACCAGTACCACAACAACCAGTACTGCAAGAAAAACAATCAAATGATGATAATAATACGCATGATAACAATCATACTAATGATAACAATCATACTAATGATAACAATGTTTTATTAATTGTCGATACAAAAGGATGGGCATGGGATATTAAAGCACATTATATTAAAAAATATTTACCACAATACAATATTGATATAGTGTATACTAAAGATGAACCAAAATATGATCCAAGTTATCATAATTATACGAATTATAACGTAATTCATTCATTTAACTGGATGTTCAATATTGAAAATGTAACGAACGATGAATTTATAAATTATACATGTGGAGTATCTAGTCATTCTTTTGAATTTGATTCGAAAATTATTAAAAATTTTGATAATTATAAGGGAATTAGTTGCGTATCACCGTTGATTTATAATCGTTTAGAATGTTCCAAGATAAATAGCAGATTATACCATTGCTTTAACGGTGTTGATACCGAATTATTTAAACCGATTAGAAGTAAAAAACATCTAGATAAACTTGTGGTAGGATGGGTAGGTCAAGATTGTAAAGGAAAAGGATTTGATTGGCACGGAATATGTATATTAAATAAGATAAAAAAATACTATGAAAATAGTAAAGATGTCATGTTTGTTGTACATACCGCTAAGTATAACAGTCCTAATAAAATCAGATTTGAAGATATGCCAGAAGCAATATATTCAAAAATAGATATTATGATACATACCGGATTATCGACAGGTACACCTAATCCTATATTCGAGGCAGCTGCATGTGGTAAATATTTAATAAGTACTGATATAGGATGTATATCTGAACTAATTACATCAAATACATATGGTACAATAATACCAATATCTGAAAGTAATCGACGTGGAAATATTAAGGATAATGACATTGAAAATATTGCAAATCAATTTATTGAAGCAATCAATACATTTACATATTTTGATTATCGATCATTTTTCACAGATTTTTCAAATATAATTTATGAACATGTTAAACATAATTGGTCATGGGAACATCGAGCATACCAATGGATACCTATATTCGAAGATTTTAAAACGTATGATTCTAATTTCATATTAAATACTCAACAAAATAAAATTACATCGAAAAACCATTTTTATCACAAATACCCAGCATTTAATATGCATTATATTATTAATGCAAATAATACATTAGTATCACGCAGTGAAGATTTTTGTTATCTGTATAGAAAAATTATTAAAAATAATTGCAAAATGCAGTTTAAACAAACACCATTAAAAATTTCAATATCACATAAACCAACATATTCTGCATATGGTGGTGGTAATAATTTTATATGGTATATGGATAGATTTTTAAAAAGCCGTGGAATTAATGTACAATATACATTGGATAATAATGATATTGATATAATATTATTAATTAACCCTATTGGAAAACAAGGAAAAATCGATGTATATGCCCTTGATGAAGCATTGGATTATAAAAAGAACATTAATAAAAATGTTAAAATAATATTAAGAGTAAATAACACATCAATTGCTAGACACAGTACAGTATTTACAGACGAGCGCGTATTAGATGCAATTCAAAAAGTCGACCATAATATATTTGTTAGTAACTGGTGTTATGATTATTATAAAAAAGTAGGATATTGTAATGATAATTATGATATAATTATTAGTGGGGTTGATACGAAATTATTTATGTTTAATAAAAAATACGACGATATAAATAAATTAGATCAAATAAAATTAGTTACTCATCATTGTTCTACGAACAATAATAAGGGTAAAAGTACATATGAATATATTATTAACAATATTCATAAATATGATAATATTACGTTTACGTATATTGGAGATTGTGATTTCGAATCAAATGATAAAGTCAACGTGATTAAATTATGTGATAGATACAAAATAAGCAAAGAGTTGCAAAATCATAATATGTATATATCGGCTAGTAAATTTGAAAGTTGTCCCATGCATATATTAGAAGCATTATCTGCAAAATTACCTGTAGTATACAATAGAAATTTAGGGGGCGGGACGGAAATTATATATAAATATGGAGCTGGGGTATTATATCGAGATGTTGAAGATATTTTTGATAAAATATTAATGATAAATGAAACATATAAACAATACAGATCAAAAATAAAAAGGGATATTATTGATTATAATAACATTTTCGAAAAATATTATATCCTTTTCCACAAAATGATAAACTAACATTTTCGACACCAATCTCCCAAATGACGTATTATATCATGATTTGTTATTATCGTATATAATTTCCAGTTATCAAAATGCTCTTGTACAGTTTTATCATTTTGATTTTCAGAGACTTTAAAAAAATATTTGATTTTTTCTCGAAGTTCCCCTTCTGTTCCAGTGTGATATATTTCCTTAGTTGCTTGTATACGTGGAATATATATTGTTTTTGAATAATTAATATTTTCAAAATGAGGTGTATTATCATATAACATTTTGTGGGAATATTTAACATCATTATATTGATATTGTTCTGCCGAATAATTTGCGTTCGTCATTGCTTTTATAATTGCATTTATATTTTTCATTGATTTATAATAGTTAGTTATCGACATATATCCAATATCATGCATTTGCATTATTGTGATAATATCGCGCGTATTTAGTTTTGAAACAAATTCCCAATCATGTTCTAAAAATAAAAAAAAAGGTGTTGTGCAATTATTTACAAATTCGAAATAATTTTCTCTAAATGAACATTTACTATTTTGCTCTATAATAACATTTATATTTAATTCACGCAGTTTTAATGACATCTTTATTAATTGTTGGAAGTATATATCAAAATGTTCATTACCAATACTACTATTATCAATATATACGTAATAATTACATAGCCCTAGTTGATTATTACATGATAATATAGTTTTCATCATCATTTCATGATCCGTATAATATTGGATTTTATTTACATTTGGCGGTTCCCAATAATTTATATTGTTAATATTCGATTTTTTTGTAATATTTAATTTACCTAAATCAATTAAATGTGTTGGTATGTATACTGAAACAAGTTCATTTATGCATGGCTGATCGACCATATTGATGTTATGATAATATATATATATTATATATACACAATGCAAATATATATTCGGAGTGAGGAATTATTACAATCCGGATGGACTGAACAATGGATATGTGATAGATTCAAGGATGAATTTTCAAACAATAACCGTGATATTGTAACAAATTCATTTGACAAATCAAATATAGTTTGGTTACTGGCTCCATGGAATGCAAAAGATATATTGCAAAAAATAAAATACAGTGATAAAATAATTATAACAACTGTCCATCATTTTGTCCCACAAAGTAAAATACACTATGAATTGAATGAAATTTTAAAAAAAACACATATACTACATGTTATCTCAAACAAAACAATAGATACACTAAAACAACAATTTAAAGAAGTCCCGTTTCATAACAAACCAACTATATATTGTCCGTTCTGGATTAATGAGAATATGTTTTATGATTTAGATAAGTCAACTATGCGAACTAAATATAATATACCAATAAATAGTTTAGTAATTGGATCTTTTCAAAAAGATACTGAAGGCAATCCATGGTATACATGTAATGAATGTACATATAGTAACTGGCTGTATAGAAAAAATGAAAAAAAAAGATGTGAAAAATGCAAATTTGCATTGTACCCAGAAAATATAAAATATGTTGTCAAAAACGAAAAAGGTGCAGATATATTTATCGATATTATTAATAAATATTACGCTAATAATCCCGATCTCATTGTTCTATTAACCGGTACGCGACGTGAATATATAATGCATGAGCTGAACAAAAATAATATTAAATATTTATATTATGAACTTATTGACACAGTTTCGTTAAACGAATTATATAATTGCTTAGATTTGTACATAGTATCATCGCGAATTGAAGGAGGACCACGTGCAATTTTTGAATGCGGATTAACAAAAACACCTATCGTTTCAACTGATGTCGGATATGCTACAGAAATATTAAATCCACTATGCATTTTTGATATGAATGATATTGATACATTTAAAAATACGCAAACCGATGTTGAATATGTATACAATAAATGCATTCAATTAACTATTTCAAAACATATGACATTATTTGTTGATAATATATCAAAACATGTTTCAAGTATTATTAAAAATAACACGCAAAATAGTATATTTAAAACGAATATGATTCATAGATGTACTATATACAAATCATTACACAATCTACAATATGATTATATTAAAACGTTATTTAAAAACATAGAGATTAGTAACTCACTTAAGAGACATGCGAATAGCAATACTTTTAAAATAATGTACTTATGTAACATAAAATATTTTTTATTCAAAATGTCTCGAATTAGGTTCCATAATATAATCGCATTGTCGAATATTAATGATGTCGAGTTATATTTTTCTGGAATAGGTTGGCATAATTATAATAATAAATTAACAGTTTTAGATAATATTAAAAAATGGAACATTGATTTTAACGCGGTAATATCATATAAGCCACTTGAAATGTTGGAATATAATCAAATACCGCAGTACAAGTGCATACGATATAATGAAATGTGGGATAGTGTATGGACAATGCGTGAAATATTGGATAGTGGTAGTAATTTAGTAATATGTCATCATAAAAATGATGAAGAATCATATCATAAAAAGACAGTCGGAATTATTCCAATTGGCATAAAATATATAGGACATTGTTCGAATAATAATATATTTAAAAATTATACGAAATTCGAGGATAAAGATATTGATGTATTAATGATTGGTGTAATATCTGAAAAAGTGTATCCGATTAGACATCGGCTATATAAATTATTATTTGGAAAATCTGTTCCTGATAAACTTAGTAAATATAATTTATATCATTATAAGCATGTCGGATATAAAATCGATACCGCATATAACGATCAACAAATGATTGAGTTTGCGAAAATAATATCAAGATCTAAAATATGCATAGCATGCACATCTATATATAAATATAGATTGGGCAAATATGTTGAAATCGCAATGGCGGGAACAGCCATTTTAGGTGATTTGCCATATGAAGATACATATTCATTTGATAAATTTATTATAAATATTGAAAATGATACAGATGATAATATTGTTGATACAATAGATTATTATCTAACACATACCGACGAGTTGATTGAAAAAATTAATTATGGATTATTATGGAGCACTTATCATGAAACACAGATATATGCAAATAATTTGTATTATTTATTAAAACACAATTCATATATGTACAATGAAAAACTAAAACTTATTAATAAATATATGTCGCTTGATAATTTTGATTTAATTAGTACACCGCTTAATTATAATTTAGAATATGCTATTACACAAACACGATCACCAAACGATATACATAAAATACTTAAGTTATCTACTCATGATAACGAAGCTATCAATAAAATTAAAATATTGCGTAAAAATGAATTCATATTAACAAAATGTGATCGAGATAAGCGATTATCCGAACATTTATTATATTTAATAGACAATATACCCGAATTATTTATGCAAAAACCGAATAATAAATACGTTGTTGATTTAGGACCAGGGCAAGGTGAAACATTAGAAATAGCACGCCTTCTTGGATATAGTGTACTTGGATATGATGCAACAATATCAGATTGTGAAATGGGAGATGATTATATTAATTATAGCAACTTAATGTCGAAATGCCAGCAATTAAACATCGTATACAATGGTTTTGAAAATTACAAAATAGAATTAGATGATAGTAGTACATGGTTTGTTAATTCGAGGGGATCAATTGAACAGATATTTAGAGATCATTTATCAGGTGTCCCACATAAAGTGCATCATAAAGCTAGTAAACTAGCTTGGATAGATAATAATGATACATATAACGCGTTTATGGGATTTATATTAGAATGTGAGCGTGTATTATGTGAATATGGAATATTAATGATATTTGGGAATGGGTCATCTGACCCAGATAATACGTATTATAATAAAATGATTATCGACATCGTAAACAGTGTAAATAACTTAGAAATTATTTACACTGATTACAAAACAGCACATAAAATTAGAAAAAGAACCAAAAAAATACTACTGATATCCGAATCAAATAATAAAACATATATGCAGGATAAATTATTATTTCACGAAATTAATATATCAGATTACAATAAATCTATACATAACACCAGTAACTACGATAATATATATTCAACACTTTCCATAAAAGATTCTGGATTAGATGTGCTCGATGCAAATAATATATATAGAGATTATTATTATCCATCTACTAATTTATACAATATTACAGTAACTAGACTAAATAACATATTTCGTGAGCAATATATAGTACCTAATAAAAAGGTATTATTAATATGTGATATTATTAATTGGGCATGGGATTATAAGGCGAAATCGATACAAAAATATTTGACAACTTATGAAATAGACATAAAATACATTTGTAATGAGCCATATTATGATTATAATGTAGATAATTTTGACGTGTATGATATTATATTTACGTTTTGTTGGAACATGCGATTACCACCTTACATTAATAAAATGGGATGTGGTGTATCCAGTCATAATTTCGAAGCAAAACATTATGATATTGCAATAAAAACATTACCGCAATTCAAAGCAATATCATGTGTTTCACCAATAATATTAAATAGATTAACTAAATTCAACGACAATTTATTCCAAGGATATAATGGTGTCGAAGAACGTGTTTTTTATCCAATTAGAAGCTGTGTTAATATTGATAAACTAGTTATTGGATGGATTGGACAAAATATTTCTAAAAAAGCAAATGCTAAAGATGCACATGGTATCCAAATACTCAATAATATAATTAAAAGATTTGAAAATAACGACAACGTAATATTTAAAACGATGTGTAAAAATAGTGATTCTACTGACAAAATACCATATAAAGATATGCTTATGGAATATTATCAACATATCGATGTAATGATACACACTGGTATTATGACAGGTACACCCAACCCAATGTTTGAAGCGGCATCAAGTGGAAAGTATTTAATCAGTACTCGTATAGGATGCATTAGTGAATTAATACATGATGGAATTAACGGCAATATAGTTGATATATTCGATCATAATTATTTGGGTCAATTAAGCGACGATGATATTGATACAATAGCTTCATTATTTGAGAAACATATTAATAATTTGCTATGCAACAATACTAACGAAATATTAGAAAACGTATCAAAATACAACCGTGAACTAATATTAAAAAAATGGACGTGGAATTATCGTATAGGTGATTGGGTTAGTTTATTTGAGTTTCTATATGATCATTAACATACTGCTCTGCATCAAATATTCCAGTTATTTTTCCGCAATTTATTGATATTATTCTATCTGTTGATGATATATTACAACATCTATTATCAACACTCCCGAGTATAATAGGTTTTGTTTTTAGGGATGTAAAATACGATACATACTTAAATAATTTGTTAAAATTTGGTACGTATTTATGTATCTCGCGTTCCATATTTTCTATGCAACTATTTATTTCATGTTGCGTTGGTTCATATTCGATGACATCCGTTATATTTATTGACTTTTTCATTGGAGTATATGCAACGTGCGTAAGCGTATATGAATTAGATTGTTTATCTCTTAGAAACAGTGACGGGAATGATCCATCCATAATAGTTATACAATCTGCATCAAATTCTCCTATTTTTTCATATACCATCGATATTGTATATTCATACATATAATCCCGTATATCATCAAATAATTTCAACTGTCCATATGTGCAATTTATTAAAATGTCACATTCGATATCATTATTAACAATAACGTTATTTTCTAATTCACATACATCATATACAGCATAATTACACATTATTGTTGCGCGTGTTAATAACCTTTTAAAATGTTCTTTTGCATTATTATGGTTTATCAACTTCTCATTTACTTTTATTAAATTCTCAGCAGTGTTCGTTAGCAACGTATTTTCGCAAATTGTGAATTGATATTGTTCATACGTGTATATATGAACATATGTATCATAATCGATGTTAGATTCATTTGATATTGCATAATAATTTTTATCTATATTATCAACGACATCCGCATACTCACTAATAAATTTTACAAAATTATTATAACACAATTGTCTTGTTTTATAGCATCGTGGGTAATGAAAACCTAAATGCAATCTATTTTGATTATTGTACGATGAACCCGCAAATATATCGTTGTTTTTTTCTAAAATTATTACGTTATGCTCATATTGTAATTTAGATGCAATATGCAATCCATACCATCCACTACCGATTATGACTATTTTCATAAAGTTTTATATTATGCATATACATAATATAAATGACAACGAGATGTTTAGTTGGTTGTAGTGGGGTTATTGGCAAAAACTTAAGAAATCAATTAAAATTTGATGATTTATATAATAGTACAAATATTACTGATTTAGCAAATAAAACATATAATGAAGTATATTTAGCATGTTTACCGGCAACAAAATGGCTAATAAATAATAATCCTGTACAAGACTACGCAAATGTTATGACGATAATAAATATACTAGATACCGTATCATGCGATATGTGTGTATTAATATCAACTATTGATGTTTATCCGAATAGAAATGAGCATTTTGATGAATCATCTAATATACAATGGAACGAGCATATAACATGTTATTATGGATATCATCGGTATATATTTGAGCAATATATATCATCCAGATTCAGTAATCACATTATTGTTAGATTACCAGGAATATATGGAAAGTACATTAAAAAAAATGTTATATATGATATGATAAATAATAACAATATTGATTGCATAAATATACACTCATCATTACAATGGTATTTTATAGATGATTTATATAATGACATTTCATATTACATTTACAAAAAATATAAGGTAATTAATTTATTCACAGAACCAGTGTCCAACCAAACTATATGTACTAAATTTTTTCCACATATTATTAATAAAATGGTATGTTCAACAAATAATATTATTACGTATGATATGTGCACAAATAGCCATGAAAAAAAGTACATATATGATAGTGATATGGTGCTACATAAAATGAGCGCTTATTTGAAAAACATACATAAAGCATATAACAATAAATATATATTTACAAACATATCGTGGAACAGCGACGAGTCGTCATATATATTTAACATGTTTGCTGAGCACAATATAAATAATATTGAGATAGCGCTTACTAAATATGCACCATGGGATATGCTCAGTGACGATTACATTCAACACATTCACCAAACATTTAATGAAAAGAAAATTAATATATATTCATTACAGGCTATATTATATGGACTTAATTATAACATATTTTCAAGCGATAATGTTGAAATGATATCACATATCGAACGAGTCATTCGATATGCTAATATGCTTGGTTGTACATTAATAGTGTTTGGTTCCCCGAAAAATAGACTAATACCTAATAACATGTCATATAATGATGCATATGAAATGGCATGTGTGTTTTTTAAAAAAATAAATGATATCGCGAAATCACATGATATTATTGTTTGCATAGAACCGAATTCGAAGCAATATGGTTGTAATTTTTTACATAATATGGAACAAACATATGCATTTGTAAAGTATATTAATACAACCAATGTTAAAATGATGGTTGACATTGGAAACATATTGATGGAAAATGAAAATATTCATGACATACTAAAATACATAGATGAAATAAAACATATTCACTTGAGCAATGTTTATTTAAGTTCGATAAACAATGATAATATGAAACATAATATTATATCCAATATTATTAATAAAATTGATGTTGATCACATAACAATTGAAATGAATAGTTGCTCAAATAACATACATAATATATATCAAACAATTAATTTGATATATAATGAATATAATTAATTTATTAATTGTTCAATAACATCGAAAATGTATTTTTGGTTATATATATCATCGACGTTGAGTATATATAACGTGCGATTAGCATCACAATAATATAAACTATTATACATACGCAACGTATTTAGTTCCCAGCCATAACCGGAGTGACATAACATAATTACGATTGCATTTTTGTTGAAGAAATATTTATTGATATATGAAATAGTTCCCCATGATGTTAATATAATTGATGCAGTTTGCAATAAATATATGATATTTTTAATATCATCACTCATGTCAATATTATGGTATCCATATTGCTTTGATAAGTCGAGTACGTCAGTGTAATCATATGACTTATTTGGTGTATTTGATGTATAATTATTTGTCTTAACTAAGCAAATTTTAAAATGTTGCTTTAAATTGCGTATATCAGCCATACTATATGATATATTATCGTAACATTTGTCTAAAAATAAACGCAATCGGGGAGATATATATGGCGGATGAGCTTGTTTTTTAAATTCATATACTATTTCATTATTGATTAACATATTACATATTTTACCATCATCGATTTTCTCTAGCGTATTGAGCTCATTATAAAAATCCCTTCTAATATGGTTTTCTGTAGTGTCAATATATATTTTATTGTAATAATAATATTGATGTGGTTCCGTAAATGTTATTTTGTATATATATTTCGAAACTAAATCTAAAAGTGGTTTAGCATATTTATAAACTGGTTTCGGTATTACTAATTCGCATTTTAAATTTAATACATCCATCATGTACAACGACGATACAATAGAGTGAAATACACTGCCTGGATATATTCCTTTTGACTGTACATACATACATGTATTACGATGTATTGCACTTTGTGTGTTGTCGATTTTTTGTATTGCAATTGTTTGTCTATTGTTATGCATAGTATATACATTTTCCAAAACGCGATACGTTATTTCATTTATATTTTTATTTACGACATTTTGTATACTTGTTTCATATGATTGATCCAGTACATCATTTATATTAATAAGTCCGGTCATTATATTATAATAGTACATTTACTTTTTTTTAATTATAGCAATCGATTCACGAACATTATTTAAAATATCAGATGAGTACCACCAGCTTTTTTTTCCAGATATTGGGGTTGGATAGAAAAATTCAATATTCTCTACATTATCTTTAAAATACGCTTTATCATCATCATCCATTTGATTCGTTATTAATTCGCTTGTTTCCATAAATATTTTAAGGAAATTGTACGTATCGTGTTGCGTCTGTACTCGGTTAAATCTATTTAGTCTAAGACAATGTAAATCTTCAATTATATAATATCCGCCTTTATTTAATAATTTGAAAAGCTTTCCGAGTGCGAATTGTTGATCTTCTTTTCGATGTGATGCATCATCTATAATAATGTTAACTGTATTTGTTATCATTGTAACATTATCTATTACGTACTCAATACCATTAAATTCCTCATATGGTTCTTCTAATATTTCTATGAACCGACGTTTTAAATCATCATTGTTGTAAAAAGATATACTTGCTTTTAGTAAATGTACATTAGGATACATATTAAATTTATTTACCATCATTGAATATAAATCATTACTCACATCTTGAATAGACTTACCGTCGTGTTTAAATTGACGCGCAATTTGTTGTTGTAATAATGAAATATCGAATAAGAACGGAGATAATCCATCGCTACGATTTGATTGTGTATTTTCATTATTCATATCAGATATCATTTTATCATTGAATTTATTAATTTCACTTCTTCTGAACTTTTTTAAATTATCACTAAATTCCTCATATAAATAGTCGTTTCTAGACGCTTCGAATACATCAACGCCAATGTATGTTATTTTCTCATAATGAGTTGCGAAATATTCAACGGAGCTACCGTGAAATAAACCTAATTCGATCATGCCAATGTTATCCGAATTATTAAGTAAATCAACGATGTATTTATCGTACAAATCATAAAAGTTCTGAGATTTTGCCATTTATAAGACTATCCAGTAAATAATATAGTATTATAATGTAACAGTATACAAAAAAATATATTATTTACTTAACGTACTCGGATTGGTTATAACAAAATAAAAAATATTAATTATAAATGAAACTACAATGAACGCCAGTGAATTGTACATTGAAGAAAAGTTGATATGTAGTAAATACATCATAATATAATGTATAGTTACTCTATTGATATCTATCCATTATATCTTATCAAGTACATTTGATGTAATGCCGTATGGTTATATTAACAAAATTGTTCGATATCCGTCTTACAATTCTTTATGTAATTGTAATGTTATTATGCAGTTAAGTAATATAATTAACGGTTTACTGGCATAAACATACTATGTCTATTTGTGTCTGTATTAACAATCATTGTAACATCCATACCGCGACTTGATAAAAATTTAGAAGCGTTTCTATATTTACTCATCGATGCATATATTGTTTGTCGGCTTGATATTTTACAACTAGTATTTTGTATCGTACGAATTGAACTACTTATGACATTACTTTTTGCCAGAGTATTTTGTTCATTCACTGTAATTGTAATAGTATCTGTATCCGTATCACTATTACCATCCGTGGCCGTTAGTGTAAATATTAATGTACCATCTTGAGTCGGTGCTGTAAATGTTGGTTGTATTGCTGTTGAATCACTTAATGTTATTGTTACAGATTGTTGTAATGTGCCACCTGTTAATGCCCAACCATACGTTGTTGCGTTTGTTGTACCTGATCCGTCTAATT
>Ga0233431_1000383_pt1 | contig 100561 bp, 80 predicted proteins | sample SI_118_April2016_FD_179867 | JGI IMG/M metagenome (GOLD analysis project Ga0233431, IMG submission 179867) | Seawater microbial communities from Saanich Inlet, British Columbia, Canada - SI_118_April2016_200_MG | ecosystem: Environmental > Aquatic > Marine > Inlet | place: Canada: British... | reverse complement strand
AACCCGGGGCGCCTTGAAAAACCCATTCTCCGCCTGGCCCGGAAGATGCGCCGGGAGAACTTGATTGATCCAGCCGGTTTTGTTCGCCTCAAAAAAGCGCCGCTTCAAAGTAGAAAGGCCCCATTTAAGATCAAGACCGAGCATTTCGTACACCATCTTTACAGCACGACCCCGCCATGCCGACTCCGCCAAAGCAGCTGCGACGGGCGGGCGGGTATGGCCCGTTTGCGCACCACCCTCAGCGCCCCGCTTCAAGTGGAAATCCAGGCCATCCTGGATCAAAGGCTTCGGGATCTGAAAGCCAAAGGCGTTCATAACGGCGCTGTACTGGTTGTGGACCATCAAAAGAGCGAGGTCCTGGCCTGGGTCAACGGCGGCACATCATCGGATGGGGTGGCGGAAAGCTGGATCGATGCGGTGACCACGCCCCGGCAACCGGGATCCACCCTCAAACCCTTCCTCTATGCTCTGGCCCTTGAAAAAGGATGGACGGCCGCCACCTTGATTGACGACCTTCCCCTGGCAGCGCCCGTGGGACATGGACTTCATACCTATCACAACTACAGCCGGACTCATTACGGTCCCCTGCCCTTGCGCCATGCCCTCGGGAACTCCCTGAACACACCTGCCGTTCGCACCATCGGGTTTGTTGAAGTGAAGCACTTTTTGAACTGCCTCAGAACCCTTGGCATAAACAGCTTGCATCAACACCCGGATCACTACGGCGAAGGTCTGGCCCTGGGCAACGGCGAAATCACCCTGCTGGAACTGGCAAGGGCCTATACGGTGTTGGCAAACCGGGGCATTTATCGTCCGCTGAAAACCATCATGGACCAAGAGGGCCGGGGGTACAGGGGGAAACAGGTATATTCCCCGGAAACCGTATCCCTCATCGGCAGCATTCTATCGGATCCCGATGCCCGAAGGCTTGAATTCGGCCGGGGAAGCCTGCTTCGATTTCCGGTTCAGACCGCCGTCAAAACAGGAACGTCCAGTGACTACCGGGATGCCTGGGCCGTGGGATATAATGATCTGTTCACCGTGGGGGTGTGGGTGGGAAACCTGGACCATCGTGCCACCCAAGGCGTTACCGGTGCCACGGGACCCGCCCTCATCTTGAGAAGTGTTTTTGCGGAACTCAACCGCAACCGGCAGACCCGACCCCTTTATCTGAGCCCCCGGCTCACAAAAAGAGACATCTGCCGGGAAACCGGTCGGCCCGATAACGGCCGGTGCGCCACCGTCACCGAATGGTTTTCGCCCGGAACCGAACCTGAAAACCGGCCATCCCCTCAACCCGCCCGTAAACGCCCCTATCTTCAACACCCTTCCCACGGCCTGCAGCTGGCCATGGATCCCCGCATACCCGATGACCATGAGGCGTTCCAATTCCAAATGGCCAACCTGCCTGCAAATTCTATGGTAGACTGGTATGTGGACGGCAAACTAGCAGCCACAACCCCCACCCGAAACTATCTGTGGCCCCTTTCGCGGGGCGTACACAGGGCCATGGCCAGAATATGGACGTCCGGCGTTGCATCCCCTGAAGAGACAACTGGTGTGAACTTTCAGGTAAAATAAGATTTGAGAGATTGTTTATTTCTCTAGAAGACATCCATACGGTCCGGCCCCCGCAAAAGAGGCCGACCGAAACGCCCTATGCCCTGTGTAACCATCCGGAAAGCCAGTGCGAGTTCCCGACTGCAACGCTCCGGGTATGGCTGTCCATTTTTTTTTCATTGCATAATCTGGAAAATGGATTATACTTACCAATAATCAGTTAAGTAGAAGCGCATTTCCCTTCAGGTTGTCCTTGTTAACCTCGTTGTTTTTTAAACATCGTTCGTTGCCGACGAAGTTTCTGCTAAACATTGTAAACCGAGAAACAGCATGAAACTTTATGCCGGAAACCGCTGTCACACCATTTTCATTTTTGGCATAAGCAAGCCTGTGCAACGATAACCTGTTTTGTCTGAACACCCCGGACTTCCAGTCGAGATATCAAATGATGCCTCGGCTCAATGACAAAGTGGTTCCCCTGAGGAACCCATCGCAAAGGAGTAGAATAAGATGGCTGAAGGAACAGTAAAGTGGTTTAACGATTCAAAAGGTTTTGGTTTTATTGAACAGGATGAAGGCAAGGATGTATTTGTGCATCATTCCGCAATTCAGGCCGAGGGCTTCAAATCCCTGCAGGAAGGCGCACGGGTGACCTTCGATGTGGTGGACGGTCCCAAAGGTCCTGCGGCTGAAAATGTTGTTCAACAGTAAGAACTGATATCGATCATTGCATAGGCCCCCGCAGAATGCGGGGGCCTTTTTTTACCGCAGTGTCTTTTACAAGGAGAAAGTCTTGGCCAAACCAAACTACTCATTTGAAAAACGCAAGAAAGAAATGGCAAAGAAAAAGAAGAAAGAGGAAAAAAAGCAGCGCAAGCTAGAGAAACAGAATAACGCTAAAGGGGAAAAGGGAAACCCGCTTCTTCAGGAAGATTAACAGCTTTAAGCCCTGCTTTTTCTAACCGAAAATACGCTATGTCACTGGGAGTCTCCTTGTGGCTTTTATTTTGAGGACACGACCATGATAACCGCATCCAATGTTGCTCTCGCCTATGGCAAGAGGATCATCTTCCAGGACGTCAATATCAAGTTCACTCCCGGAAACTGCTACGGCCTGATCGGGGCGAACGGCGCCGGCAAATCCACCTTTCTGAAGATCCTGGCAGGTCAACTTGAGCCTGATCGGGGCAAAATTACTAAGGGGCCGGGTCAGCGCATCGCGGTGCTCAACCAGGACCAGTTCGCTTTTGACGAACACACCGTTTTCAATACCGTAATCATGGGCCATAAGAAGCTCTACAAGATAATGGCCGAGCGTGAGGCGATCTATTCCAAGGCTGATTTCACCGAGGAAGACGGCATCCGTTCCGGAGAACTGGAAACCAAGTTCGGTGAAATGAAAGGCTATGAGGCGGAAGCAGAGGCCGCCGTACTGTTAAACGGCCTCGGCATCCCGGAAGAGATGCGTCAGAAAAAGATGAAGGAGCTTGACGGCAGCGACAAGGTTCGGGTGTTGCTGGCCCAGGCCCTGTTCGGAAACCCGGATATTCTGCTTTTGGACGAACCCACCAACCATCTCGACCTAAAGACCATCACCTGGTTGGAGAATTTTCTCTCCCGCTTCCAGAACACAGTGATCATCGTCTCCCATGACCGCCATTTCCTGAACCAGGTCTGCACTCACATGGCGGATATCGATTATGGCAAAATCCAGATCTATGTGGGAAACTATGACTTCTGGTATGAAGCCGGCCAGCTCCATTTTCGCCAGAAGAAGGCCGAAATCAAGAAGACCAATGCCAAAGCGGACCAGCTTAAGGAATTCATCCAACGCTTCAGTTCAAACGCCTCCAAAGCCAAGCAGGCCACCTCACGGAAGAAGCTGCTTGAGAAGCTCACCATCGAGAACATGCCCATATCCTCCCGAAAATATCCTTACATCGTCTTTAAACCGGAACGGCCCTGCGGTGGCGTCATTCTGGAGATCAACGGTCTTTCCAAAGAAATCGATGGGGTCCCCATGTTTGAAGATCTAACCCTCACTGTCAATAAGGGCGACAAGATCGCCTTTGTCGGCACCAACAGCCTTGCAAAAACCACCCTGTTTCAGATTCTGTCCGGGGAGCTTGCGCCGGACAAGGGCAGCTTCCGCTGGGGGGTGACCATCAAAAACGCCTATTTCCCAAAAGAAAACAATACGTATTTCAATAATGAAGAGCTTGATCTTATCGGCTGGCTCCACCAGTTCGCACCTCCCAAGGAAGATGAGCGTTTTGTCCGGGGGTTCCTGGGAAAAATGCTTTTTTCCGGAGAAGAGGCATTGAAAAAGACATCCGTTCTCTCCGGTGGCGAACGGGTGCGCTGCATGCTCTCTAAGATGATGCTCTTAAACGCCAACGCCCTCATTCTCGATGAACCCACCAACCATCTCGACCTTGAATCAATCACCTCTTTGAACAATGCGCTGATGGCGTTTCCGGAGGTGGTGCTCTTTGCCTCCCATGACCATCAGGTGGTATCCACCGTGGCAAACAGGGTTGTGGAAATCACTCCTGACGGCATCATCGACGTGATGATGGACTTTGACGAGTACCTGACGATGAAAGAAACGAGTCTGTCCGGCGAGAACAATTACACGAGCGCGTGTTAAGGGGCAGAGATTATCTTTGGAATTCCCTCTTCAAATTCCTTGAAAACACCATTAAAACATGACAGGATTATTAACGAGGAGGAATCTTGCCCCGAAATCCCAATAACCTTTCAACAGACCTTCGCGGCGCAGGGCGTTTAACCATTGACGCCATTACCGGCATTACCCATATGGTAGAATCGTTACATCGCACGATCACTCGTCTTTCAGGGAGACTTGGCACACCGAATCAAGATCGGACAAAAGGTATCACGGGAATGGTTTACCGGAATATCCGTTCGGTGACCGAAGTGGTGGGGGACGGAATCGATGTGCTGCTCGACCGACTCAGTTTGAAGCTCGGAGAAAAGGACTCATCCCCCGGTCGTGAAGCCGTTCTTTCCGCTTTGAATGGTGTCTTGGGCGATCATCTTGTCGCCAGGAACAATCCCCTTGCCATTCCCATGCAGTTTCGCTCTAATGGAAAACCATTAAACGAACAATCGCTTTTAGAAACGATTCAGAAGTCAGACGGAAAAATAGCAATCATGATCCACGGATCATGCATGAATGACCTGCAATGGAATCGGCAGGGGCACAATCATGGGGCCGCCCTGGCCCATGATCTGGGATTCACACCCCTTTATGTCCATTACAATACCGGGCTTCACATTTCTGAAAACGGCAGAAAATTTTCAGACCTCCTTGAAACAATCACCGCTCAATCGCGTAAACCCATGGCGCTTTTCATTGTCGCCCACAGCATGGGAGGGCTTGTTTCCCGGAGCGCCTGTCATTACGGGAAAGAATCCGGCCATACCTGGGTGAAGCATCTTCGAAAGCTCATATTCTTAGGCACGCCGCATCACGGGTCGCCATTGGAGAAAGGGGGCAACTGGATCGATACCATCCTGGAAATAAGTCCGTATAGCGCCCCCTTCTCTCGTTTGGGGAAAATCCGGAGCCGTGGCATTACGGATCTGCGTTACGGCAATGTGGTGGAAGATGATTGGAAAGAATGCGATAGATTCGATTTTAGAGGGGATCCGCGAACCCCCGTACCGCTGCCGGAAAGCGTGCAGTGCTATTCCATCGCAGCAACCACCGGAAAAGAATCAAACGGACTCGGTGATCGTCTTATGGGAGACGGTCTCGTGACATTAAACAGCGCTTTGGGACGTCATAAGAATGCTGAATTGAATCTTTCGTTTCCACAAACCCATCTATGGGTTGGCCGCAACATGAGCCATTTGGATCTCCTCAATCATCCGGAAGTATATGAAACCATGAAAAAGTGGTTGAAAACCTAAGCCCAAAAAACTGTTGCTTCCCCAATGAGGAACCGTTTCATAGATGAACCATAAGCGAAATTTCATTTTCCTGCTGGGTTTTTTGGCTATCCTTGTCCCCCTTGTTGTCATCTGTCCGCTCAAAGTCACCGCGTCATCTGCAATCCAACCGCCACCTGAAAAACACCAGTCATCACCATCAACCCAACTGACGCCTGCGCAACAATATTCCGGGGAACTCCTGGCCTACCTGTTGAAGGTGGTTCTGGGCCGGGCAGGCCAACCCGAATCAAGAGACCCGTGGCGGATCAGGGCCATTGATGAGGCGCTTGACTTCGACCATATCGTGAAGGTCATGACGGATCCGCAGAAAAACCAACTTGATTTCGTGGTCCTGGATCCCGACATTCTGGAACTGAGTCAGGTCCTCTACCATTACGATGAAAAGCTGAGTCTTTATAAGGGGGAGTACGGGATTACCAGCATCTATCCCGCACCTGAAGTTCTGGCCATCCGTCTGTTTCTCCTCAAAAAAATGAAATCGCGGGAAAAAATTGACCTGGATGCATTCATGCGGCGGGAAGCGGACCTGCTCAATGAGAACTACCAACCGTCTCCAGAGGACCTGGCCGCCACAGGTCTGTCAGCCCGAGAAATGAAGTTCCTGCGGGATATTTTTCAAAGTGAACCCGCCTTTTACCGCTATTTGACCTGCTCGTTTCTATTGAAAGAGTTAAAGGAAACCGACGTCCTTGCCCCCGGCAGCCGTACGGAAAAAATTATTCAGTCGAACGATTACACCCAATTCCGATGCAAACCCATCGGAAGCCGGGAAAACAAAAGCACGGTCAGAATTGCGTTTTTGCCCTCCATGACCAAAGAGTTTATCTTTGGAAAAGATAGCCCATCCCTGTCCGAGTATGGTTTTAAACCAACGGAATTTCTGGAAGACATATTTGTCAAACTGAAAAAGGAAATCCTCAAGACAACCCGGGAAAACCTCAAAAGAGAACTCTCAAAGCCGCCATACCCGAAACTCACGGAACGCCAATGGCGCGAGCTCTGGCACCAGCTTTCGCAGAAGGACATTGCCTTTTGCGTACAAAACAAAAGGCCCTTTGTCATTTATCCGGAAAACGCCACAAAGGTCATCCGTGAGGTCTGTCCGGAAGCAGATTTCACGGTCATCCTCCTGGGCAAAAACACTTACCGCGCCATATACTTTGATCCGGCCAGAGATCTCTACCCGTCTGTAAACCGCCTTTATATGGATATCATGGATATTCAACACCATCAGGTGGGAGAAGAAATCGCCATCATCAGTCAATTCATCTGTTCACGTCTTAAGAACCATATGGCGCTCTTAATTGGCCGTATGGGAATAGAAAAAGGGGCCCTTCCGGTGAAGAGCCCCCATGGGGTCAACCATTTTTGAAAAGGAGGAAGCTAATTCCAACAACGGCCGCCCCAGTTCCCACGGTTTCCGCCACGGCCTCTGCCGTAGCCCCCGCCATAATTACCCTCCGGCGCCACCTTGCGGGTTTCAAGCCTGTAGGCGAGGCGTTTTTCGGCCATCTGCGCCTTCAGTCCACTGATTTCCTTCTGCAGGGTTCGCAATTTTTCCGGATCCGGATTTTCTCCATTTAAAAGAAATGTCATTTCGTTTTGTTTATTCCAGATGTTGTTTCTCGTGGCTGAAGTTTCATTAACAAATTTCTGATCCAGGCTGTTGAACTTCTGCTGCCCAGGAGTCACAGCGGGATAGCCCCCCTGATCCTGCCAGCAAGACCCGGGACCACCGCCTCCATAACCCCACCCGGGGCCTCTTGCAAAGACGGGATAAGCCATAACACCCACCAACAGAAATACGCCTAAAACGGTTACCAATTTTTTCATGATGCACCTCCAAAATTTTAAAAGTTTGTTTTAAATCCTTGAAGTCGTTATAGAGCAATGGTTGTGCCAAATGAACAAAATAAAATTCAACCTACTGAAAAGACTAGGTATTCATAATTTTTAACCTGAAATCCGATTTTTGGCCTTGCAGCGATAATTAAAAAAGAGGATACTTTGTACCCGGTCCGCGTATCCTGGTGGGTACAAAATATCCACATGGATGATGGGTTGCGGCACTTCTGGAAAAATATTTCCTGTCCCAGACCCGTTTTCTGATTTCGGTACTATTCTTGCTTATCAGGACCATTATGATGCGTCACACCCATAAAAAGAAACCAATGCTCTCGGTCCCCCCCTGGGTGATCATCGGTGCCGTACTGGTCCTGGCGCCCATTTTCTTCTTCGTGACGGTGGATTCCATCAGCCGCCAGAAAGAAAACACCATTTCTCTTTTAAAGGAAAAGGGGGCGGCGCTTATACGCTCCTTTGAGGCCGGCGCTCGAACCGGCATGATGGGCATGCGATGGGGCGGCGCCCAGGTACAAAGATTGCTCTCGGAAACCGCCCAGCAAAAGGATATTGTCTACATTCTGGTGGCCAATGCGGGTGGAAAGATTCTGGCCGACAGCAATCCTGCCAATATCGGAAAGCCTTATGGTGAACGCCTCGATCTACCCCGGATTTCCCAATCTCACAACCTTCACTGGCGCGAGGTTTACACCGGTGAGGGAAAAAAGGTTTTTGAAGTGTTTCGCCAATTCGTTCCCATGCAGGGCAGAAGCAGCGGACATGGCCCCAGGATGGGGTCCCGCGATTGGTGCCAACCTCATATGACCTCCCAAAAGGCTCAAGGCCGCGGGGCCCAGGTCATCTTTGTGGGATTGGACATGACGTCGGTTGAAGATGCCGCCAGAGAAGACATTCGCCGCAGTATCTTCATGGGTTTTATTTTTCTCCTCATCGGGTTTGCCGGCATTGTAACCCTGTTTATGGCGCAGGCCTATCGTTCCGCCAGGACCTCCTTTTCCAGGGTCAAAGCCTTCTCAGACAACCTGGTTGAAAACATGCCCATGGGGCTTGTTGCCATAGATCCGGAAGAACAGATCGCCTCTTTCAACCAGACCGCTGAATCCATGCTCGGCATCAACGCCCATCAAGCTTTTGGAAAGCGACTCACCGAAATTTTACCCCTCTCTTTCCAGGATTTCTTCAACCATCTGAAAACGGAATCGGGACCCATTAACAGGGAACTGGAGACTTATCTCAACAATGAAAGGAACCTGCCCCTGGAGGTCATTGGCACGGCATTGACGGGAGAAGACGGCGCGGCCCTGGGGTGGGTGATCCTTTTCAGGGATTTAACCGAGATCCAGCACCTCAAAAAGGAAATTGCCCGGAGCCAGCGCCTGGCATCCATCGGCAGGCTGGCCGCAGGGGTGGCCCATGAAATCAGGAACCCATTAAGCTCCATCAAGGGGTTTGCCACCTATTTTAAAGAGCGGTACCGTGACACACCGAGAGACCAACAGACCGCCGAAATCATGATCCAGGAAGTAGAACGGCTTGATCGGGTCATCGGGCAGCTCCTGGAATTCGCCCGGCCCATGTCCATTCAAAAAAGGGCCACACAGCTGGAGGGCCTGATCCGCCATTCCATGAAAATGGTCGAAGGGGACGCCCGACAAAAGGGTATCACCCTGAATGTAAAAAATGATCCCCGTATCAACACCGTGCAGATTGACCCGGACAGGATCAAGCAGGTTCTCCTGAATTTATATTTGAACGCCTTGGAAGCCATGGAGGGGGGGGGCGATCTTTCCGTGGCGTTTCTCCGGGTGGACAAGAATCAGAGCATTCAGATCACCGTGTCGGACACGGGTCCGGGGATCAAACCGGAAGACCTGCCCCATTTATTTGATCCCTATTTTACCACAAAGACCTCCGGAACAGGCCTGGGGCTTGCCATCGTGCACAAGATCATAGAATCTCACAAAGGGGAAATCCAGGTTAAAAGCCAGCGGGGGGAAGGGACCACCATCACACTGGTCATCCCCCATGCCCTGGAGGATTAAATTCATGACGAACAAAGAAAGAACGGTCCTGGTGGTAGACGATGACCATGCCCACAGAATCATGTTATGCACCCTTCTTTCAGGGTGGGGCTATGCGGTAGAAGAGGCGGATGACGGCCAGACGGCCATTTTGAAGGTCCACGGGAGCGCATTCGACCTTATATTGATGGACATTCGCATGATCAAGGTCTCCGGTCTTGAAGCCCTGGAAGAGATTCAAAACTATAACCCGGCCATTCCCATCATCATTATGACCGCTTACGCCTCCGTCGAAACGGCTGTTACGGCTCTGAAGAAAGGGGCCTATGATTATCTGACCAAGCCACTGGACTTTGATGAATTGCGTCTGGTCATGGCGCGGGCCATGGATCACCGGCATCTGAAAGAGGAAAACCGCATCCTGAAAGAACGGCTGGGACATCAATTCGACACCCAGAACATCATTGGCCGCAGCATCGTCATGGTAGATCTACTGGAAACCGTGGCCCAGGTGGCCCCTTCCGAAGCCACCGTCCTGGTGACCGGGGAATCGGGCTCCGGCAAAGAATTGATTGCCGGAGCCGTCCACTATAACAGCCCGAGAAAAGATGAAGCCTTTATAAAGATGAATTGCGCTGCCGTTACCGAAACCCTTCTGGAGTCGGAGCTTTTCGGCCATGAAAAAGGGGCTTTTACCGGGGCGCACAGACGTAAGGAAGGGAAGTTCCGTCAGGCGGACGGTGGCAGTCTTTTTCTCGATGAAGTGGGTGAAATGTCATTATCCATGCAGGTCAAACTCTTACGGGCCTTGCAGGAAATGGAGTTTTTCAGGGTCGGCGGTGAAGAGCTGCTTAAAGTGGATGTCAGAGTGATCGCAGCAACCAACAAGGATCTTCTCCAGGAGATTGAGGCCGGTCGTTTCCGTGAAGATCTCTATTACCGCCTGAACGTGGTAACACTGACAGTGCCTTCCATGGCCGACAGAAAAGAAGATATCCCCTTGCTGGCACGTCATTTCATGGAACGTTTTTCTCAAAAAAACCGCAAGGATATCAAAGGATTTTCTCCGCATGCCATGGATCAAATGCTGCGATATGGCTGGCCGGGGAATGTGCGGGAATTGATGAATGCGGTGGAGCGGGCCGTGGTCATGAGCCGATCTGAATATATTCAACCCGAGGATCTACCCCTTGAACTTCAGAACCTTCCGCCGGAAAACGCAGTAGATCCATCCCTGAAAATACCGGATGAGGGCGTTTCACTTGAAAAAATGGAAAAGGAAACCATCCTCAAAACACTGGCATCGACCTCCGGCAACAAGAGCGAGGCCGCCAGAAGACTGGGTATTACCCGAAAGACCCTTCGTAAAAAGTTGAAGAACTACGAGGTGCAAGGTTGAATGCCGCTAGAATTCCGCAGTCATTCGCTGCCCACGGCACTCCCGGGTAAAGTTTCAACCTCGGGATTTCATTCAACTTGACATTACAGACGATATATATTAGTATTTCGATAGGTTTAAGGCTTTTGCAGCTTCTGCAGTTGGTTTAAGCGCCCGGAGTGAAACTTTTCATAACCCGATCATTTAACCTTTCATAGTGATTGGAGGAAACGGTAATGAAGGCGCTATGCATCATTCTCACGGGATTGGGAGTGGCTCTTTCCTTTTTCACCTTCCTCTTCTTTACCCTTGAAGACCAGACACCCTATGCGGATCCCGTTCCCATGTGGCCCATGTTCCTGGGTGTGGTCATGATCGTTCTGGGTCTCGTATGCTACAGTAGGAAATCTTAGGGCTCGCTCAAATATAATGAGTTAATCTTTCCTGCCGGATGCCCTAACCCATTGGATTTTTCACATCTTCCTGCGTCGCAGAATGGAAATCAGCAGCGAAAACCCGATGACCCCTGCCAAGATGAACCCCGCAAGCCCGATCAGAGGAATACCGTGCCATCTGGGGGGAATCCCCGACAGGACAACCAGAGAAGATCCGATGATCAATGCCGCCAGCACAATGGCAAAAACCAGCCTGTTGGCACTTCGATTGTAAGTATTGAGCAGGGGTTCAAGGCCGGAATGGCCGAATTCAATCTTCATTTTGCCTTCCCTGGCCTGTTTGAGGATTGACCTTAACTCTCCCGGAATTTCCCGTCCCAGCTGGATCAGTTCCGTACCGATTTCCAGCATATCCCCGGCGATCCGTTTGGGATTCATCCGTTCCTCTTGAACTTGTCGAACAAAGGGTTCAGCCTGTTTCAGGATGTCAATAGCCGGATCCAGCATTTTAGCAATCCCTTCGATGGTTCCCAAAGCTTTCATCATCAGGTAAAGATCGGGTTTGATCGTCAGCCCATGGGTGGTAACGGTCTCAATCAGCTTCTGAAACAACTTTCCCATCTCCAGTCTGCCCTGACGCCCGTAAACCTGTTCCTCCAAAAGATCCGTGAGGTCCCGTTCCAGCCTCCCCCGATCCGGGTCCTGATCATAAACGGAGAGCCTTAAGACGGACTCCGTGATTTTTCGTTCGTTTTTTCCAGCGAGGCTGATGACGAAATCCGTAAAGTCCTCCCGCTCATCCCGACGGATGCGACCCATCATGCCGAAATCCAGAAAACAGATGACATTGTTTGAAAGGATAAAGATATTTCCCGGATGGGGATCCGCATGGAAAAACCCATGGACAAAAATTTGTTTCATAACCAGGTCGGCGCCGTTTTCAGCCAGGGTATGAAGATTGCATCCATTTTCCTCGAGCGCCTCGAAATCCGTAACCTTGTTACCTTCAATATATTCGATGGTCAGCACGCGGGATGAGTTGAATTCTCTGTAAATTTTCGGAACATAAATCGTATGCTCTCCCAAAAACTGACGTGAAAAGCGCTCCGTTTGATAGGCTTCTATGGTGTAGTCAATTTCCTTTTCCAGGCTTCGGGCAAATTCTTCTACGATGCGGGTGGGGCGCTGGACCTCCATTTCCTCCACATGACGTTCCATAAGGGACGCCAGGTGAAGCAGGATTTCCAGGTCCACTTCCACAATCTTTCGAATGCCGGGCCTCTGCACCTTGACCACCACCTCATCACCATCCGCCAGCCGTGCTCGGTGCACCTGGCCGATGGAGGCAGCAGCCAGCGGCTCGCTTTCAAAATGGGCAAACAGTTCCTCCGGCGTTTTCCCGAACTCTTCGGTAATGATGGTCCTGACCGCCTCGTAGGGGAAAGGCGGCACATGATCCTGGAGTTTGCTCAATTCGCGGGAATATTCCAGAGGGACCAGGTCCGGCCGCGTTGAGAGGATCTGTCCCAGTTTGATAAATGTGGGTCCCAGCTCTTCCACCGCCATTCGAACCCTTTCGGCTCGGGATAGCTTTTCGATCTGCTCGCGCCGTTTTCTGGAAATCATCTGGAGGCCAATTTCAATATATTGTTCAATTTTAAGGGTTTCTATGATATCTCCAAAACCATACTTGAACAATACACCCAGGATTTCCCGATACCGGTTGAGGTGTCGATAGGTGCGACCCACGATTCCGATTTTGCGGATGCTCAACATGCCGGATCTCCTCTCAGTGAGGGTTTCTTTCCATATATACCAGAGCGCATATTGCAGTCCAAAGCGAACAAATGTCAATTAAAAGATGATTTATGGCGTCATCTTCTGATATAAGTGTCGACTTTGAATATTAATAGAATCCGAGGAGAAATCATGAAAAAGACCATTGCAATCCTGGAAGGCGACGGCATCGGCCCTGAAATCATGCGGGAAGCCATCAAGGTCCTGAAAGCCGTTATGGAAAAATACGGCCACACCTTTAAACTGATTTACGCCCCTTTCGGCGCATCAGCATACTTTTCCGATGGGTCGCCATTTCCTGACAAAACCAAACGCATTTGCGATGAGGCCGACGTCATTGCCAAAGGCCCTGTGGGTCTGGCCGTCGAAGAAATGCACCGGATTCCACAGGAACACCGTCCGGAACTGGGGGCCATCCTGCCCCTTCGAAAACGCTATGACACCTTCGCCAATTTCAGGCCCGTAAGGCTGCCTGCGGGTCTCAAATCTTTCTCCCCCCTCAAGGATGAGGTGATTGGTGACGGAATTGATATCCTGATGATTCGTGAGCTGGTGGGCGGCATCTATTTTGGCGACAAAGTTGAAGGTTCCATGACGGAAATGAAATATGCCCGGGATGACTGCATCTACAAAGCAGAGGATGTGCGACGGGTGGCCATGGTGGCATTTGAAGAAGCCAGAAAGAGAAAAGCGAAACTAACCAACATCCATAAAGCCAACATTCTGGCCACATCCCGTTTCTGGCAGGAGATTGTGGAAGCGGTTGCTGAGGACTATCCCGACGTACCTTATCAGTCGGTCCTGGTGGACAATGCCGCCTTTCAACTGGTGGTCAATCCCACTCAGTTTAACGGGGTAATGCTGCTGGAAAATATGCAGGGTGACATCCTCACGGACCAGGCGGGCGGTATTATCGGATCTCTTGGCCTTATGCCTTCTGCCTGCATCGGGCCGGAAAAGGGGTATGTGGAACCGGCTCACGGTTCCGCCCCGGATATCGCCGGAAAGAATATGGCCAACCCCTATTCCATGATCGGAAGCATTGCCCTGCTCTTTGAAGAATGTCTGGCACTGCCGGAAGAAGCATCGGATATCTGGAACGGCATTTTTAAGATTTTTGAAGAGGGATTCATCACCAGCGACCTCCTGACCCCCTGGCATACGGAGAAAAACGTTCTGACAACCTCACAATTCGGTGAAAAGGTCGTTCGGAACATTCTCGCAGGTTGACGTTTATTGACCATTGCCGGGAAATTCCCGTTCCCATGTTTTCCCGGCGATGGCCTTCAAATGGTTTTTCCGGATTAGGAAACTCCTAATTCAAAGCTTTCGCTCAACCTTTCGAGTCACAATTCAAGGGTTCATTCTTGAGGTTTTCAACATTATTTCCGAATGGTTTTGATGCAATCTCTTCTTTTGGTGAACAGACCAAACCGGCTGCAAATTCAGCCACATCCGTGATAATTTCCCTGCAATGCAGTGCATGCTCTCTGCAAAGCCACTTTTCTTTCCACGGGTCACAGATTTCTCTGCACAGGGTGTTCCCATATTTCTGCTTCACCATATTGGGGATTTGATTAAATAACCGGTACAATCCGGGATTACCATAGAGCTCCTTTGCGGATTTTTTCGCCACATCTCTTCTGTCTTCACCTTCCGGCAGATCACTTCTGCCGTGAACCGCGCCCACCGCCAACACGGCCCCGGTGATTGCGCCGCAGGTATCTCCATATAGCCCAACACCCCCACCAAAACCGGTGGCCACCCTCTGGATGGTCTTGGGTAGACCCGTATCCACATGTGTCAATACCGCTTCCAGAACACATTCGGCGCAATTATACCCTTTTGAAAAGTTTTTTCGGGCCCTCTCCCTGATATCTGCAATTCTCTTTTCTGCTTCCAAATTTGACTCCCTTCAGCGTTCGTTACATGGTGCCGGCATAAAGCAACACCTGATTGGGTCTATTCGTTAAACATCAAAACCGGATGGAAAGTTCTTCACCCCTTGTAAACATACACGATCCATCCAAGCGATGCCTTCCTAAATGCTCGCGTATCATTTGAGGCAATCTATACCGATTTTCAAAAAGATGCCAATCAATAAATTGAAAAGCGTTCCACGCGAGAGCATAAGCAATCCTTGAAACCACAGACTTTGCCTGGGAATTGTGTATCTCCCGTAGGAAACAAAGGCGTTACATCTTTTTTCGAATGTAATCCGCAGTTACCATATGTCCCAAAGCATTCATGTGTCCGTCGGTGGGAAAATAGCGTTTCTTCCCCATCCTTTACCATGTGATGGTCCCGAAGTATCCACATTTCCCAAATAAATCTGTTCCAAGAAATATGATTTTATACTAGAATACCAAAATGGCAATGCTGCATTGATTTCTTTTGATATAATTCTGCTTGAGGAGATTTAATTTATGGAAAAGATTCTAATTGTTGGATGTAAAAAAGCCATGGATGATGTCTGTATCGGTTGTTCCAGGTGTCTTGTGGCCTTTAATCGAAGGGAAGGGGATTTCAGCTCATATGAGAAAGGGGATGCGGAAGTGATGGGGCTTTTGAATTGCGGAGACTGCCCCGGGGCAACCATCGTCACCCGATTGGCACAAGTGAACCTCTGGAACAAGCCTATGGATGAAACGGTTACTAAGATTCATTTGGGACCTTGCATCATAGATCATTGTCCTTATGAAAAAATTCTGACAAAAAAGATCAAGGCCAAAGCTGGCGTGGACGTTATAGAAGGCACCCACCCCTACAAACCTGATAACATCTTTGGGTAAGCTGGAAGCCATTCCTCTGTGGCTTGGGAATAAACGCCACGTACCCAAAGTAATCCGCCAGGAAATCGGTTATGAAAAAGAAGTTCTATTCTGCGTTTACTTATTTTGCTGGCTTCAGGGTTAATTCAGGTGAATATAAACTAAGATGGATATGGTTTCCGGTCTTATAAACGGCATTGATCAATTCCTGATCGCCCCTTATCGGTGGCCGAAAAATCCTATGATGGGCTGGTGGTTGGGCACGTTGATCCTGGCCCTGTGGTCCACCCTGTCAGGCAGTGTGACCATGGCCCTGGTGATGCGTGTGAATCTGCGGCATGTGAAGGAAGGTTTGGCGGAAACGAGCCTGCGGCACACCCAGAGCATGAATGCCCTCAAGGCCGGGGACAAAGAGTCCTACAAAGCCATCAATAAACTGGCCAACGAGGCCTACGGTAAAACCTTTTTTCTGCAGGTGGCCATGGCGGCGGCTTCCCTCTGGCCGATCCCCCTGGCCCTCGGCTGGCTGCAATTGCGCTTTTCAGACGTCAGATTCCCACTTCCGCTGGACTTACCCCTCGTCGGCAACAGTGTGGGTTATGCTTTTGTTTTTATTCCCCTGTACATCCTGGTGCGGATTCTGGTGGCAAAGATGATGAAATCAAGGCCTTAGCGCCTCACAAAAAAGCCTTGTTTTATTCCTCTATATTTTGCATTTTCTGTTACTGTCGGGAAGGGCTTGTAATCCCGAGATTGTCAATGAGGAAAAAGGAGCATATTCCAATGGAAAGTAAGCCAACCTATGAAGAATTGGAACAGAGGGTCGAGGAATTAGAAAATGAAGCTTTTGAGCGTAAGCGGGCAGAGGACGCGCTACGGGAGAGTGAAGAAAAACTTCGGATCATAATTGAACACAGCAATGAACTGTTTTACATCCACGATACAAAACATACCTTGACATATGCGAGTCAGACTTCAGTAGATCTCCTCGGGTATAGTCCTGAAGAGATGATGATAAAATGGACGAGACTGGCAACGGACAATCCCATTAATCAGAAGGGGATTGAAATTTCTGAAAGAGGGATTGCCTCAGGCGAGAAACAGGCGCCCTATCTGTTGGAATTGGCGAAAAAGGACGGTACGAGCGTATTGCTCGAAATTGATGAATCCCAGGTCAAAGACGCGTCAGGAAAAGTTGTGGCGATTTCCGGTGCTGCGAGAGATGTAACCGAGCAAAAACGGACCGAACAGAGATTGTTGAAATCAGAAAAGGGTTATCGCGACCTCTTTGATTCCATAACAGACCTCATTTACACCCAAGACCTTAATGGCCGTTTCATCACCGTGAACCGGGGTATGTGCAACGTATTCGGTTATGAAAGGGATGAGTTCATCGGAAGACCTGCATCGGATTTTATGAAGCCGGAAGTGAGGCCTTTTTTTGAAAGCGGATATCTGGAACAGATCAAGACAAAAGGGTCCCTTGAGGGTATCTCAAGCTATTTCGCGAAAAACGGTGACAAAATTTATATTGACTACCGCAGTTCACTGGTCGAACTTGATGACGGGGAGCCCTATATCAGCGGGACCGGCAGAGACGTGACAGAGCACGTTTTATCGCAACGCGAGATCAAACGCCTTCAGAATCAGATCCTTCAGTCTCAAAAGATGGAAGCCATCGGCCTTATGGCAGGCGGTGTTGCCCATGACTTGAATAACATCTTGTCAGGGATCGTAAGCTATCCGGAGTTACTGTTGATGGATTTGCCTGAAGAGAGCCCGCTCAGAAAACCCATAATAACAATCCAGGAATGCGGGATGCGGGCTGCCGATGTGGTGGCGGATTTGCTGACGGTGGCAAGAGGTGTTGCAATGGGCAAGGAGGTCTCGAACCTGAATGTCCAAATCGAAGGCTACATGAATTCAGTCGAGCATCAGCAACTGGCTGCAACCTACCCGTTTGTGACCTTCAAAACTGAGATTGACCCGGATCTGTTGAACATGAGTTGTTCGCCGACCCACATCAAAAAGATCTTGATGAACCTGGTTGCCAATGCCTCAGAGGCCATTGAGGGCAGCGGTATCATTGCCATCGCTACGACAAATCAGTATTTGGAAGCCCTGAAGGGGTATGGGGATGTGCGTATTGGAGAATACGCCGTGTTGGCCGTTTCAGACAATGGTTCAGGCATAACGCCTGTGGATCTTGAGCGGATTTTTGAGCCTTTTTATACCAAGAAGGTCATGGGGAGAAGTGGAACAGGTCTCGGCCTCGCTGTTGTTTGGAATACGGTCCAGGATCATAAGGGATACATAAATGTAAAGAGTAGCGAACAGGGGACGATATTTGAGCTCTACTTTCCGGTTACCCGGCAGGCGATGGCCGCTGAGAAAGAAGCGGTCCCCTTGGAAAACTATCTCGGGCATGGAGAAAAAATCCTCGTGGTTGACGATGAGGAAAAGCAGAGAGAGATCGCATGCGGGATGTTGACCAAACTGGGGTACAGTGCTGAGGCGGTTTCAAGCGGAGAGGATGCCATTGAATATGTGAAGGAACACCTGGTGGATCTGATCGTCCTGGATATGGTCATGCCCAAAGGAATTAACGGGCGGGAAACCTACGAGGCGATCATCAAGATTCATCCCGGCCAGAAGGCGATTATCGCCAGCGGGTTTTCTGAAACAGAAGATGTTAAGATGGCCCAGAAACTAGGGGCAGGCCAATATATTAAGAAGCCTTACATCCTGGAAAAAATAGGGGTTTCGATTCGGGAAGAACTGGAGAAATAGCGGTTTTCATGGTCTTCCCCCTGATGCAAGAGATTGGCGGAAAAGATAGTTTTCGTTTGGGCGCTAAATTTGGAGATCCATAATGGATTTTGTTTCAATGAATTCAAAACATGGCATTGTCAAAAGATGTTTTTTTCTCGCTGCCATCTCTATGCTTTTAATCCCATTATACTCCTATGGAGATACAAAAAATAGAGAGCAATCTGACGCTCGCGACACGCTTATTCAGGAAAAGCAGTTAACGACGATTATTGTGGATAATTATTATCCCTATACGTTTGTGAATCAAAATGGAGATCCTGATGGTTTCAGTGTCGATTTAATAAAGGCCGTCGCTCAAGAGATGGGGTTGAAACTTAAAATCCATGTGGACTCATGGGATCTGGCACGTAATGCTCTGAAAGATGGGAGCATCGATGTCCTTCCCATGATGGCCTATTCGAGTGAAAGGGATCGACAATTTGATTTCTCGGTACCGCACACCATTGCTTACGACGCTTTCTTTACAAAAAATGATGCAACCAAAATACGGTCCCTCGATGATCTCCGTGGGAAAAAGATCATCGTAATGAAGGGGGATCAAGCCCATGATTATCTTCTTTCTACCGAACTCATAGGGCCTGAACAGTTGGTCCTTGTTGACAGCCTCCCCGATGCCCTCAGACTGTTGTCTTCAGGCAAAGGAGATGCCGCGTTGATGCCCAAATTGGTGGGGTTGATTGCCGCCAAGAATCTGAAGTTCAGCACCCTCGAATTGTCACCGATTGTTATCGAGGCGTACAACAGGCCCTTCAGTTTTGCGGTGGCGGAGGGGAATCTGGCGCTTTTAGAAAGATTGAGCCAGGGTTTAAGTATAGTAAAAACATCGGATCAATACAGCAACATCTACAAGAAATGGTTCGGCGCGCTGGAACCGCCGGGTTTATCTCTGAGAACGGTCCTGAAATATATTGGGGGGATAATCCTTGCTTTTATACTGATTGGATCAGTTCTGCTTCTGTGGTCGTTTTCCCTGAAAAGACAGGTGGCTTTGCGAACGATGAGTCTTGGGGAGGAGATCGAAGAGCGCAAGCAAGCACAAGGGGAGTTGAAGGAATCCGAGGCTAAATTCCGCAGTTTTGCTGAACAGTCCCTTGTGGGCATCTATCTCATCTCAGATGATGTCTTCAAATATGTTAACCCGAAATTTGCCGAAATCTTTGGCTACAGTGTTGATGAATGCCTGAACAACATGCAATTTAGCCAACTTGTACTTCCCGAGGATCTGGCGACGGTTCAAGAACAGGTAGGCAGACGGTTATCTGGAGAAAACAAAGCCGTTCGATATTCTTTCAGTGGAATTAAGAAAAGTGGCGAGACAATCCATGTGGAGATCTTCGGCTCTTCCATGGTTTTAACAGGCAAGATTGTTGTCACAGGAACCATGTTGGATATCACCAAGCGAATAGATGCCGAAAATGCATTAAAAGAAAGTGAAGCGCGCCTGAAAAAGGCCCAGTCGGTGGCCAAGCTGGGTAACTGGGAGTACGATATTTCCACCGGAAAAGTCTGGGGGTCTGAACAGGCATTTCGTATCTATGGCATTGAAAGAACTTCGCCTTACCTCCCTTTGGACCGGGTTGAGGCATGTATCCCTGACGCACCAAGGGTAAACCAGGCATTGGTGGATCTGATTCAAGAAAACAAACCATATGACATGGAGTTTGAAGTTCATCAGGAGGTTAGCAGGCAAACCATATTAATCTATTCCATAGCGGAATTGATATATGAAAACGGGTTGCCGATAAAAGTATTGGGCGTAATACGAGATGTTACTGAGCAAAAAAAGGAGGAAAAAGAGCGAAAACAGTTGGAAGACCAACTCCAGCATGCCCAGAAGATGGAGGCCATTGGAATGCTGGCAGGTGGTGTGGCACACGATCTCAACAATATCCTGGGTGGCCTTGTAAGCTATCCTGAATTGTTATTGCTGCAACTCCCTGACGACAGTCCTTTAAGAAAATCAATTTTAACCATACAAAAATCTGGAGAAAAAGCAGCAGCGGTTGTCCAGGATTTATTAACGTTGGCGAGGAGGGGTGTTGCCGTCACCGAAGTGGTCAATCTGAGTCATGTTGTCGATGAATACCTGGAAAGCCCCGAGCATGAAAAACTTCAATCGTACCATCCCGGAGTCCATATCAAAACCCGTCTTGAAAAAGACACCCTCAACATATTGGGATCATCCACTCACCTTTCCAAGACCGTCATGAACCTGGTTTCCAACGCTGCCGAGGCCATACCCGAAGGGGGGGCGCTGACTGTTTCTACGGAGAACCGATACATTGATAGACCCATAAGAGGTTATGATGATGTAAAAGAGGGCGATTATGTGGTGCTCACAGTCACAGACACCGGGACCGGTATTTCCCCGGATGATATGGAGAAAATATTTGAACCGTTCTACACCAAGAAAAAAATGGGAAGAAGCGGAACGGGCCTGGGCATGGCAGTGGTATGGGGGACGGTAAAGGACCATAACGGATATATCCATGCCCGGAGTACGGAAGGGAAAGGAACAACATTCACGCTGTATTTTCCGCTGACCCGGAAATCGCTCGAAGAGAGATCCGATATATCTTTAAAAGATTATATGGGCAAGGGCGAAGCGATTCTGATTGTGGATGATGTGGAAGAACAAAGGAAAATAGCATCCGGTATGCTAAAAGAGTTGGGCTATTCGGTCGTATCGGTTCCCAGTGGGGAAGAGGCGGTTGAATATCTCAAGACCCATAAGGCTGACTTATTGGTCTTGGATATGATTATGGATCCGGGTATGGATGGCCTCGACACCTACAGGAAAATTATCGAAATCCACCCCGAGCAAAAGGCAATCATTGCCAGTGGATTTTCTGAAACGGACCGTGCTAAAGAGCTTCAGCATCTGGGTGCGAGAGCATATATAAGAAAACCGTTCCTGCTGGAGAAGATAGGCCTTGCTGTTAAGGAAGAGCTGGCGAAATAGGTTGTTTCTGTCCAATAAATCAACTGTATTTCAACCAGAGGACCTCGTAAGGTGCGAGGGTCAGAGAAAGCATTCCGCTATTTTTTAGAAATTAGTCCTATTTTGCAAATTGAACATTTAATTATCTGCATATACCCGATGCAAAGGAAGGGAAAACCAATGGGCGAAACAGTCAAGATTAATGATCTGATGGTTCAGAGCGGGGTAAAATTCGGCACAAGCGGCGCCCGTGGTCTCGCAGATGATATGACCGACAGGGTGTGTTACGCCTACACAGCGGCCTTTATTCAATACTTGGAAGAGACAGACGAACTGAAAGGGACCGGGACTATTGCCGTAGGCGGAGATCTGCGCTCAAGCACAGAGCGCATCATGTCGGCAGCGGCCAGGGCCATTTCAGATAAGGGCTATGCGCCACAATGTTGCGGAAGGCTACCCGCTCCGGCATTGGCCCATTACGGCCTCATGAAAGACATCCCTACGGTGATGGTCACGGGAAGTCATATCCCCGAAGACCGTAACGGCATCAAGTACACCAAAAGGGAAGGGGAAATCCTTAAGCACGATGAAGCAGGCATCAGACGCCAGGCAGTAACACTGCTTCAGGGTCTTTTTGATGAGAAGGGAATGTTTCCAGGTGAAGAAAAACCCCTTGTTCCCAACAGCGAAGCCTCAGATTTGTACATAGACCGTTATCTCGAGTTTTTCTCTCCCAACTGCCTGAATGGCAAAAAGATAGGTGTATATCAACATTCGGCTGTGGGCCGTGATGATATGGTCACAATTCTTTCCGGCTTGGGCGCCAATGTCACCCCCTTAGGGTTTTCCGCGAGCTTTATTCCCGTTGATACGGAAGCCATCCGGCCGGAAGACGTGGAGGCGGCCGGGAAATGGTCTGCGGAATATGATTTTGACGCCATTGTATCGACGGACGGAGACAGCGATAGACCGTTGATCAGCGATGAAAACGGGAAGTGGCTCCGCGGAGATGTGGCAGGTATTCTCTGCGCCGCGTATCTCAAGGCCGATGCTGTTGCCACACCCATATCCTGCAATTCCGCCGTGGAAAAATGCGGTTTTTTCAAGGTGATTTACCGTACAAGGATCGGATCACCCTTTGTGATTGAAGCCATGCAACAGGCCCAGGAAAAAGGGGCAAAACGGGTGGTTGGATATGAGGCCAATGGCGGGTTCTTGATAGCCTCCCCCATTGGACCGGGGGGGAAGATTCTGTCCCCATTGCCCACGCGAGACGCCGTAATCCTCCATCTCGCCATTCTTTTGCTGTCCATTGAAAAAAACATGACGATCAGCGAGTTGGTCTCTGAACTGCCGCAACGGTTTACATACAGCAACCGGCTGAAAGAATTCCCTACGGAAAAGAGCAGTGCCAAGATCAACGCGCTTTATTCCGGGAATGAATCAAGGGATAAAGAGACCATTGGGGCTATTTTCGGGGAGCCATTCGGCCCGGTTTCCTCTTTTGACACCACTGACGGTCTGCGAATCACCTTTGAAAGCGATGAAATCGTACACCTTCGCCCATCAGGCAATGCGCCGGAGTTTCGCTGCTACAACGAAGCCGACACTGAATCCCGTGCAATGGAGATGAATCGGATCTGTATGGATATCATGGCTGCATGGCGATAAGCCCTTTCACAGGAGGACGCTTGAATGAAAAAGATCACCGTTTTCATGTTTATTGACGCCTTGGGTTGGGAGATCATCAAGGACCGGGATTTCCTTAAAGATATTGCCCCCCACAGGTACAGGGTGGGGATGCAGTTTGGATACTCGTCCACGGCCATCCCGACCATTCTGACGGGAGAAAAACCGACCGTACACAAGCACTTGAGTTTTTATTATTACGCCCCTGATAAATCGCCTTTTAAGATATTCAAATACCTGCTGCTTCCCTATCTGCCAGGCGCCATTGTTGACAGGTGGCGGGTGCGTCATAACCTTTCAAAGTTGGTGGCCAAACTTTACGGATATACCGGGTATTTCGAAATGTACGCAATGCCTTTCGACCGGATACACTACTTTGATTACATCGAAAAGACCGATATGTTTGTTCCGGACGGGCTAAAGCCGGTCAAGAATCTCGCTGATAAGCTCGAGAAAAGAGGCATCCCCTATCACATTTCCAACTGGCGGTTGAAAGAAATCGAAAATATCGAAGCGTTGATTAAAGAGATAGACGCAGGTGAAATACGTTTTGCGTTCTTGTATACGGCCGCAATGGATGGTCTGCTTCACAGGGTCACAAAGGATGGACGGGAGATTGATGAAAAAATTGAGTGGTACAGTGAGCAGATTCAGAGAATCATTGAAGCCATAAAAAAAAGATACGATGATTTCTATTTCGCTGTGCTGTCCGATCATGGCATGACGACTTTAGCAGGAGTCGTCAATGTCAAAGCCCGGGTAGAGGGCCTTGGCCTGAAATTCGGAAAGGATTATGTGGCGGTCTACGATTCCACCATGGGAAGATTCTGGTTCCTGAAAGAACAGACGAAGGAGAGGATTCTGAACCTCCTTCATCAGCTCCCTCACTCCCACGTGTTGTCAAAAGAGGAGGAGAAAAAATACGCCATTGACTTTGAGAACCATATGTATGGGGAGAAATGTCTTCTTATGGATCCGGGGTGGCAGATCGAACCCTGCGATATGGGGGTAAAGGCACTGCCGGCCATGCACGGTTTTGCACCGGAGCACGAGGATTCCTATGCCGCACTCCTAAGCTCTGAGCCGGTTGACATTCCCCTTAATTGCGTGGATGATTTTCATCACTTGATGGTTAAAAAAATGGAGGGGTTGACGTAAAGGGTTTCAAGTTTCAGGTTTAAAGTTTCAAGTTCACCTCTTTTCAGATATCAGGTCCACCGGTTCCCTGCCCGGGGCCGAAATCCCACGCCGGACCAACAACGACCCCTCAACGAGATAGAACTGGGTCAACGATTTAATATAATCAGCCACTGCCCGCACGGCATCGACCTGGCTTTCAACCAGATCCCTCTCCGTCTGAGATACTCTGAACATGGTTGATTTTCCGAAGCGGTATCTTTCGACCTCTGCCCATAATTTTTTTTTCTGGTATTTGACAGTAGCACTTGATGCAGTGATCTGTTTGCTGGAACGGGCGATTTCAATGTAGGCGGAAAGAACATCTTGCGCGGCCAATTGTGCCATATTTTCCAGTGCCTGGTCTTGCTGCTCTAACGCCAGGGTTGACCGCTTGTATAGCGCCTTTGGCGCCCGGTTGACAATCGGGAATTCAAATCGGAGCCCAGCATAAACATCAAGCCCCCCCTCTCCCTTACTAAAATCGCTCACCGAATCCCCGAAAGAAGACGCATAGCCGGTCCTTCCCAAGCTCACAAAAAAATCCAGTTTGGGGAGCAAACCATTTTTCGTCTTGACCACCTCCAGTTCATTTCTATGAACAGCCAATCGGGCCTGGTTCAGATCCGGTCGCATGAGGATCGCAACCTGTATATGCTGACTTACGTCCTCTATTTGGGGTACCAGCCTCTCGGGCGGGGTCAACAACACCACCTTTCGCTGCCAGAAATTCTCGCCCGGCGGGTTGAGCAATCGCAGGAATCGCAGCCGGGCATTGGCCCGGAAGCTCTGAGCATCAATAAGGTCCTGCCGGCGCTTTGCTGTTTCCGCCTCACCATAGAATACTTCAGATTTTGCGAGCTGTCCCAGTTTAATCCGCTCTATGGTTTCATTTACCAACTTCGTACCCAGCTCAACGGATGCTTCATATATTTTAACTTCTTCTTTGGCCAAGGTGTAATCCCAGTATGCATTTTCCACCTCTGCGAGAAGCGATTGGGCCAGACCGCGTAACTGGTACTCGGATGCACGCGTATCGATTCTGGCCTGGCGCAGGCTTGCAAGATTGACGTCAAGACCCCTCCCTCTCAGCAGGGCCTGAGTTACCGTGAGGCTCAAATTCGTTTCGTATTCTTCATCAGGTTTGGTGACAATCGTCTCTTGCTCTTGTGTGGTCCCGAAGTCCAGGTCCAGCCAGGTGCCGGTCGGGAGAAACTCGGAAACACCCGTTGAAAATACCGGTCCTTTGGTTACACTATCAAGTCCATCCCTTTCCCGCTTCCATCCTCCTTCAGCCCACACAACAGGATCGAATGCCGCCCGCTCACTCTCCTCATAGGTCCGCTGAATATCGGGGCTGAACCGCTCCACCCGAAACGCCCAGTTGTTCTCAAGCGAAACGAGGGTTGCCTTCTCCAAAGTTATGGCGAGTGCGCCATCAGTGGGTTCAGCCCACGGTCCCTCCTTTTCCCCTTCCGCCAAAGTGGCTACGACGGCCGGGTCCGTGACAGGGCCGCCCTCATAATCCAGGACTTTATCGGCTGTGCTGGTCTCGCCACTGCCCGGATCACCGGGTGCAAATTCCGTAACCTCCCTACCCAGGATATCAGGGATAAGTTTCTTTTCCGAATGAACGGATTCCGTTAAACTGCTCTCCAGTTCACTCTTTTCCGAGGCTGGTTTCAGGGGGGGAGCGGGGGGCGAGGGGGCGGCAGCCGGGGGTAAAGGGATGGCGGATTGAGCCTCTGAAGCAGTCTTAACAAGAACCACATCACCGGCAAAACCTTTCAAACGCAGGGTCTCCTTATACGCCAAGGCGGCTTCTTTATCTACAAAAGGCCCTAAACAAACCCGGTACCATCGCCCTTTGTCAGGAATCTGAACCTCTTCAAGAAAGACGTTACATCCCCATTTAAGCGGGCTTTTGGGCTGCGCAGTGATATATTTCAGGGCATTGTCTTTATTCTTAAAGGAGCCTAACATAAGGCTAAAATCGGCGTACGCCATGGATGTGACCAAAACAATCAGGAATAATTGTAAAATGATCTGTTTTAGGCCTTCGTATATTTTTGAAAGAGGGTTCATAGTTGTAATTATGAGATACACATCTGTTCCAACCGAACTTTCACAAGGGCGTCAGGGCACATCCCCCAATGATATGAAGTCGCCGGAGGTCTCACTTTTTTTCTGGAAAAAGAGCATCACACCATCGTAGGAGCTGTCTCTTGTGTAGCGGATATACAGGTGGTCGCACTGTTTCTGCCTGAAAATCCGGAAAAGTCTGTTCAGGGGGTAGTCATTCATCTCATACATGGGAGCGAAAAACGGTTTTCCTTTCCTCATGTTGTTAAGTCCGTTGAATAACGGTACATGGACACATAGCCAGTACATAACCTTTTTTTTCAGGGTCTTATGGGAATGATATGTAAGATGGAGCATCCCTGTCCCATTGTCCTTCAGCAGGTCAATCAATTGTGCAACCGTATGCAAACCCTGTTTGACTCTGAGATGTTGCAACACATAGATTGAATGGATAAAATCGAAGGGTTCCACTTCCGGGGACAGGCTGTTTATCTGTGTGGAAAACTGAGCGTTGTCTAATGACTGTTCCTTACAGTTTTTTCGGGCCTCTGCGATCATCGATTCAGCAACATCAACACCAAACACAAACCTGCAGCGCCTCGCCAGGGGAATCGTTATCCTCCCCACACCACAGCCGAAATCAAACGCCCGTTCGGGACTGAACGTTACGTCCAAATGTGTTCGGATCACCTTGAATAGGGAATCAAGGTATTTATCAGCGTTTTCAAAGAAATCCTTTCGAACATCTTCAGTGAAACCGCCGTCTTTATATTTAGAATCAGTTGTAACCCAGTAATAGGGGTCTTCCTTTCCGAATTTTTCCCAATTACGCTTCCCCGTCTCCATTTTTCAGTTTATTACCTCCGCTCATTACATTTTTTCACTAAATCTGCTAAAGATAAACTGAAATCGTTTGCGCATGATATTAAATTTATAAATTGCCAAATATGCTGAATGTATCATATATTGAGTATTACTCAAGTTCTTTTTAGACGTTCAATAGCCATTTTCGGCAATGAAGCCGGAAGAAAGGGAGCCTTTGAATTCCCAATCCTCTAATTCTGACTTGGCCGAGGCGCCTTTCCCTGACATTTGCATCCAGCAACGCTTTGAATATCAGGCTCGGAAGCACCCTGAAGCCGTGGCCGTGGCCTTTGAAGGTGAACGTCTAACCTACGGAGAACTTAATCAGAAAGCCAACCAGTTAGCCCACTATCTTGAAAATCTCGGCCCCGGGCCGGGAACCTTTATCGGTCTTTTTGTTGAGAGGTCTCCTGACGTCATTACCGGGATCTTAGGGATCTTGAAAAACGGTTGCACCTACATCCCCATGGATCCAGCCTATCCTGAAGAACGCCTCCGGCACATGATGAAAGACAGCGACTCTCCGGTGATCCTTACCCTCTCACACCTCAAGAAAATGCTCCCCCAAACCAAGGCTCAAATCGTCTGCATGGATTCCGACTGGCGCCGAATCTCTGAGGAAAAGAGCGATGATTCGGATTCGGGTCAAGGACCGGCATCGCTCGCCTATGTGATCTTCACCTCCGGATCCACAGGAAAACCAAAGGGTGTCTGCTGCCATCACAGGGGGGTTATGAACCTGTTGGCCGATTTCCAGAATCGCCAGCCCTTAGGCCCGGGAGACATTTGCAGTTGGTGGACCAGTCTTAATTTTGACGTGTCCGTCTACGAGATATTTTCCCCGCTTATGGAAGGGGCTGCGTTGACCATAGTCCCGGAATCTGTGCGTGCGGATGCTCCGGCCCTGATGGAGTGGCTCTATCAAGAGAAGATCACCAGTGCCTACCTGCCGCCCTTCATGGTGGCCGATCTGGATGTCTCGCTGCGGGAACTTCCGGGAAAAAGCATGTTGCGCCGCCTCCTGGTGGGCGTAGAAGCCATTCCGGAAAGGCTCCTGAATACCATCGACCATGCGATCCCTGACCTCCACATCATCAATGGATATGGACCCACCGAAGCAACTGTGTGTGCCACCCTGTACACCATTTCTCCTAAAAATGAACTTCACGAGAACACACCCATCGGCAGGCCCGTCCAGAACATGCAGATTTACCTGTTAGATGAAGCGAAGCAGCAGGTTCCTGCCGGGTCTTCCGGAGAACTCTATATTGGTGGCGTCGGCGTGGCCGACGGATACCTGAATCGCCCCGATCTGACGGCTGAGGGTTTTATCCCGGACCCCTTTTCAGGTAAAAATGGGGCCAGACTTTACAGAACCGGGGATTTGGCCCGCATCATGCCGGACGGCAATATGGAGTTTATTGGACGGGCCGATTTTCAGGTAAAATTCCATGGCTTCAGGGTCGAGTTAGGCGAGATTGAATCACAACTCCGTAAACATCCGGCCATCCGTGAGGCTGTGGTTCTGGTGCTCGAAGATATTCCGGGGGTTAAACGCCTTGTGGCCTATTTGGTATGTTACAAGGGGCGGGCGGTTTCAGCACCGCAAATTCGAGAATCACTTCAGAAATCTCTACCCGACTACATGGTCCCCTCCATTTTTATTGCCTTGGACCGGATACCGATGACCCCCAACGGAAAGACCGACCGCTCTGCCCTGCCCGCGCCCGACCGTTCCAACCAGCTCATGGCCGGAGGCCATGACTATCGCGAACCGCAAACACCTGTTGAAAAGAAACTGGCCCGGTTTTTCGCCGAGGTTCTCCACACCGAGCCGATCGGCCTGGGGGATAGTTTTTTCGAGTTGGGGGGTCATTCCCTCGTAGCCACCCAGGTCGTTTCAAGAATACGGGAGTCTTTCAAAGTGGACCTCCCTGTCAGCGCCATTTTCAAGGCCCCCACCGTTGAAGCCCTGGTTCGCTTTTTAGACGGCTCGGGACACCAGGTGCAATCGACCCGCCTTCCCCCGATCGTGCATGTTGATGATCGTGGCCATGGGCCCCTCTCTTTTTCCCAGTTGAGGCAGTGGTATCTGGACCAGTTGGAGCCGGGCACGCCCGCTTACAACATCCCTCTGGCGTACAGGCTCAGAGGCCCTCTGGATGAAACAGCGATGGCGAAGGCCTTTGAGGCGATCATCAATCGGCATCAGGGGCTCCGCACGATTTTCAAAAAGCGCGACGGCCATCCGGTGCAGATCATTGAACCCCCACAGCCCTTTACGCCTGAAATCATCGATTTGAGGCACATTCCGGAATCAGGACGTGAAGCCGAGGCCCAGGCCCTCTGCAACCAGGAATGCCACCGGGGTTTCAACCTGGCCAAAGGCCCCCTGCTGCGTGTTCTCCTCATGCACTTGGGGCAGAATGATCACGTTCTGATGCTGACCGTACATCATATCGTCTCGGATGGGTGGTCCATGGGTGTGATCTTCCGTGAATTCATGGCCCTTTATGAGGGTTACGCGTCCGGCGGGTCGCCAGACCTGCCCGGGCTGCAGGTTCAATATACGGATTTTGCCAGATGGCAGCGGAAGTGGATGGAGAGCGAGCTGATCCGGCCCCAGGTCAATTACTGGAAACATCAGTTACAAGGGGCGCCGGAGGGCCTCGATCTCCCCACGGACCGGCCCCGGCCGGCAATTCAAAGCTACCGGGGGGCCAGCCAGTCTCTCATCTTAAACAAAGACCTGTGCGGTGCCATGAAATCCCTGACCATAAAAAAGGGGGTAACCCTGTTCATGCTGATGTTGGCCGGCCTGAAAACCCTCCTCTACCGTTACACGCATCAGGGAGATATCAGTGTCGGAACCTTTATCGCCAACCGCAACAGAGCCGAAATCGAGGGATTGGTGGGTTTTTTCATCAACACCTTGGTCATGCGTACCGATCTCTCAGACAACCCCTCTTTTGAGACGCTCCTGGCACGGGTCCGCGAAACCTCTCTCAGTGCCTATTCTCACCAGGACCTGCCGTTCGAAAAACTTTTAGATGAGGTAAAGCCCGAACGGAACCTCTCCCGGACCCCCCTGTTTCAGGTCCTGATGGTGCTTCAAAATATGCCGCTTCCTCCCCTGGATCTACCGGGAATGACCTGCGCGCCAATGGCGCTTGAAACCTTTCGATCCAATTTCGATCTTACCCTCTGGCTATATGAGAGCGGAACTGAAATTAAACCCCAAATAAAAATGACGCTCGACTACAGCACCGACCTTTTTGACGAGTCCAGCATCAAGCAGATGTTGACGTGTCTCCGGAACCTGTTCATCAGTGCCACCAACGATCCGTCCCGCCCAATTTCCGACCTCTCGATTCTCGCCGAAGAACAAAGACAAGTGATACTGTCCCAATGGAGCGGGGCCGTTCATTACCGGCCTGGGCCGGACGTATGCGTACACCAGCTTTTCGAGGAACAGGCAGTGAAGAGGCCTGATGCCATTGCCCTGGTTCAGCCAAATGGGAAAAAGGGAGAAGACCGGCAGATCTCGTACCGGGATCTCAACCAGGATGCCAATAGGGTGGCCCGCTTCCTTCGGAAACATGGCGCTGGGTCTGAAACCTTCGTGGGCATCCTTATGGAACGTTCGCCGGACCTCATCAAGGGGATTATGGGCATCCTCAAGGCCGGCGCCGCCTACGTCCCCATAGATCCCAATTACCCTGCCGAACGTATTGCTTTCATACTCAGTGACACCCGGGCGCCCGCAGTTCTGACCGACAGCAACAGCATTCAAAAAATCGAGGAACTATCAGGCACGGACATGCTGAAGGATAACGTTCAAATCGTTTCCCTGGACAGTGATTGGGAGGAGATCCGTCAGGAAAGCGTGGAAAATCCGTCCAGCGGGGCACGCGAAACGAACCTGGCCTATGCCATCTACACCTCCGGCTCAACCGGTCAGCCCAAAGGGGTACTCATAGAACACCACGCTTTATCTGCCTTTGTAGACTCCGCCGTCCAGGAATACCAGATCGGATCAAATGACCGCATCCTCCAGTTTGCATCGCCTAGTTTTGACGCCAGTGTGGAAGAAATCTTCTCAGCCCTCACCACCGGCGCTACCCTTATTCTCCGTTCCCATGGGATGATCCGCTCCATGCCTGCCTTTGTCCAGGCGTGTCACGACAATGAACTGACCGTCCTTGACCTGCCCACTGCCTTCTGGCATCAGCTCACATCGGCCCTGGAATCGGGTGGCTTGATGCTTCCGCCGACCGTCAGACTCCTGATTATTGGCGGCGAAGAAGCTCTCCCGGACAGGCTCGCGGTATGGCGAAACGCCACGGAAGGCAACATACGGCTCATGAACACGTACGGACCCACCGAGACCACAGTCGTGGCCACGGTCTGTGATTTATCCGGCCTCAAGATGACAGACCCCTCGGACGGCAAGGTCCCCATCGGACATCCCTTCCCACACCTGACGGCCTTTATCCTGGATGATCATGGCGGCCTCGTACCGGACGGGGTATCCGGTGAACTCCATATGGGCGGCGCGGCCCTGGCCCGGGGATATCTGAACCGCCCCGAGTTGACAGCGGAAAAATTCATCCCCGATCCGTTCTCCAGGGAACCGGATGCACGCTTGTACAAAACGGGCGATATGGCGCGCTTTTTAACCCATGGCGACATCGAATTTTTAGGGCGGGTAGACCGCCAGGTCAAAGTGCGCGGGTTCCGGGTCGAATTGGCCGAAATTGAATCCGCGCTCAATCGCTTTCCGGAAATCAAGGAATCCGCTGTGGTGGCTCGCGAAGAGCGCGCCGGAACCCTGAAACTCATCGCCTACATTGTGCCCCACGAGACCGCCGTCCCTGACGCAGGCCGGCTTCGTCACCAGCTTCAACCTGTGCTGCCCGATTACATGATCCCCCATTCATTCGTCAATCTTGAAAAACTGCCGGTTACGGCCAGCGGCAAGGTGGATACAAGGGCCCTTCCCGATCCGGAATCCACCTCCTTTGATCATGACCAGGAATTCAAAGGACCCCGAAACCCCATTGAGACCATCCTGGCGGAAATCTGGTGCCGGGTATTTGGCCTTGAACAGGTGGGGATAAATGAGAATTTCTTTGACCTGGGAGGACACTCTCTCTTAAGCATCGAGATCATTGACCGGGTGAACAAGGGAGGCCTCTGGCTGACCCCTGAGCAATTCATTCAAAACCCCACCATCGAAGCGTTAGCGGAAGTGGTCAGTACGGCACGGCCTTCATCCGAGGACAGGGACTGGTCATCTCTGGTGGAACTGCAGCCCCACGGCACCAAACCCTATCTTTATTTTATCCACTCCACGCCAGGTGACGTGCTGGGTTATATGCACCTGATCAGTCTCCTGGGTCACAACCAGCCCTGCTTCGGTTTCCAGTCATTGGGCCTGAAGGAAAAAGATAAGGCCCATACCCGCGTTGAGGAAATGGCCGCATACTATGTTCAGCAGATGGTTTCCTTTCAACCCGAAGGACCTTATTATCTTGTGGGGTGGTGCTACGGGGGAATCGTTGCAGCGGAGATGGCCATACAGCTAAGGAAGATGCAACGTCGCGTGGCCATGCTGATCCTGATCGAAACACCCTTTCCGAGGAGCGATTTCGGCCAGATGCGTTATTACGCCGGCCGTTTATTGGGCCTGTTCAAGATGGGTCCCCGTCAATGGCTCCTGTATGCCCGCAACAATCTCAAATATCGCCTCAAGGTCAAAAAGGGAGAAATTGACAGCCTGTTCTCACTCCATCTCTCGCACGGCCCCTTGGCCAACCGGGACCACGTATACAGGCTCAACACCCAAGCAGAAAAACAATATCGGATGCATACGCCCCCCGGCTGCCCAATCCGGCTCTTCAACGGAACTGACCTGGAAGAGGGATTCATACCTGATCCGCAGAATGCCTGGGCCAGAACCAGCAAAGATGTTAAATCGTTTCTGGTTCCGGGTAATCACCTCACCATCCTGAAAGAGCCGAATGTGGGCATCCTGGCAAAAGAAATGAATCGCTGTCTGGGTTGATCCGGGCGGCGTCTGGTAATTATGAAACATCAACCCATTAGGAGGCCCTCCCATGACCAATATGGAAACCATATTCTTAGGCATTATCCAGGGTCTTGCCGAGTTTCTGCCGGTCAGTAGTTCAGGCCATCTGGTAATCTTCAAGAACCTGCTCGGGTTCAAGGAGCCTGAACTCCTGCTGGACGTCTCCCTGCACTTGGGGACCCTGTTGGCCGTCTGCATCTATTTCCGTTCCGACCTCAAAAAAATGGTAGAGGAGATATGGGAGATCGCTGCACCGGGAGCAGATCACCGATTCAGACTCAAACCCCATGCCTCCCTTGCATTGATGGTCGTCGTTGGGTCTATTCCTACGGCGCTCATAGGAATTATTTTTAAAACGCCTCTCGAAAGGGTATTTGGTTCTGTCACCACAGTGGGGGTGATGCTGGTCATCACCGGCATTATTGTGGGCTCAACAAAGCTCATCCCCAAGGCCCACGAAAAGTTGACACAGGTGGGGCCACTGATAGCTCTAGCCATTGGCACGGCCCAGGGCCTGGCCATCATGCCCGGCATCTCCCGCTCGGGTTCCACGATCGTATGTGCCCTGCTCTTAGGTCTGAACAGGGAATTGGCGGGCCGTTTCTCTTTCCTCCTCTCCATACCGGCGATTATCGGGGCCGTTGTCCTGCAATTTGACATGGAGGCCATCACAAGGGTAGGGGTTGTACCGCTTATCTTAGGATTTGCATCTTCCGCATTGGTTGGTTTTGTGGCTCTGACACTCCTCATGGGAATCGTTAAGAAGGGCCATTTCTACTATTTTGCTCCCTATTGCTGGGCTGTGGGGATCTTTACCATTATATTTACCTGGTAGGTGGAAGCGCATCTCTTCATTTTACAATTTTCAGCTTTTCTCGAATGTAATCTGCAGTTACCATATGTCCCAAGGCATTCATGTGACCGTCGTTGGGAAAATGGAATTTTTCCCCCGTCTCCATGTGGACTGTTTTCAGATGAAGGGGAAGATCCATAAGGCGGATATGCAGCCTTTTGCATAGTTCGATAATTTTTTCCCGAAGATACTCCTGGAACTGGGCCGATTGGGATCCCGGCCTTTCTACCAGGGACCTGCCAGGCATCAGAATTACGAGCAATTCCGAATTATTTCGTCGGCACAGGATGGCCATCTGATCTAACAAGGCCTCGTACACTTTGAGCGCCGGTTGAAAGCGTGTATTAAAGAGAGTGAACAAATCCCTATTATCCGAACGGAAGATGCCCTTTGCCATTTGAAAAAGCTTCATCTTTTCCAGTAGGCCAAACAAACCTCCTCGACGCGTGGGGGGCTCCCCCATGACCACTTGATGCAGATCCAGGGCAGCCTGTTCTTTCGATTTGACCGCTGTGGGGACAGGGGAGTTTTTAAGGAGAAGCCGGTTTCCGGAAAACTTGAAATAGGGTTTTCCATGGCTTGCCTGGAGCGGGAAAGGAAGCAGATTGTCAAAAAGATCGTTTCCCAAATAGGTGACCAGGACCACAACATCGGGTCTGAAGTTGATTACCCGCTGACGCAGAAGGAGATATTGCTGGTCGGTGCTGAAACCTGGGATGGCGAAATTCAAATACTGATCTCCCGTCGCCTTCTCATTCACCCTGTGTACAAAGGTTTCATGGTCGTTTACACCAAACCCGAAGGTGAAGCTGTCGCCCAGAAAGACGATCCGGCGCCCAACATGGTCACCCAGCGGCGGGAATTCTCCGCGAAAGCCGTATCGATTGGTTTGGTAGCTGGCTAGAAAGTCCCGGTGCCGATGATGGCCCTGCCAGTGGGGCGTCAGTTTCCAGCCCAGGGCTTTATCGTATCTAATCAACCCCGGATCAAGAAGTTCGTGTCCCTGTCCGGACCGTTCCCTGTAACGGAGCACGAGTTCGCCTAAAGCCAGAGTCATCAGGATGCTGCAACAGATGACAATGGTGGAAAAGACTACGACTTTGCGCTTGGGAAGCCGTGGAGAGAACGCTGATTTCCGCATTCTTTCCATAGTTTGGATCTTCCTCCTTTCGCTATCCTTTACCATTGTGATTTCTCCGAAGTATCCATACATCCCAATTAAATTTGTTCCATGAAATGTGATTTTATACTACATTACCACAATAGCAATGTTGCATTGTTTTTTTTCATATGATTCTGATTGAGGAGGGTATTGCTAAATTGAATATCCTGGGTATTTCTTGTTTTTACCATGACAGCGCTTCATGTCTTCTGCGGGATGGCCTGATTGCAGGCGCAGCTCAGGAGGAGCGATTCTCCAGAAAGAAACATGACCCAAGATTTCCGGCAAAGGCCATCAAATACTGCCTGAAAGAAGGGGGCATTTCAGTTCAGGATCTTGACTATGTTGTTTTCTATGACAAGCCAATCCTGACTTTTGACCGCCTTCTCATGAGCTACATTTCCGTGGCGCCAAAAGGGCTCAGATCCTGGCTGGAAGCAATTCCCCTGTGGCTTGGAAAGAAACTCCACGTACCCAAAGTAATCCGCCAGGAAATCGGTTATGAAAAAGAAGTTCTGTTCACGGAACATCACGAATCCCACGCGGCGTCCGCCTTTTATCCCTCTCCTTTTGAAGAGGCTGCCATTCTTACCGTTGACGGCGTGGGCGAGTGGGCCACTGCGAGTTACGGGTTCGGTCGGAAAAATCAGATTTCACTAATGAAAGAGCTCCATTTTCCGAATTCCGTAGGGTTGCTCTATTCTGCGTTTACCTATTTTACAGGCTTCAGAGTCAATTCAGGTGAATATAAGCTAATGGGGCTGGCCCCTTACGGCCGGCCCCGTTACAAAGATCTCATTCTTTCCGAGATTGTGGACCTGAAAGCGGATGGCTCCATCTGTCTGAATCTGGCGTATTTTGATTTTCTGGGCGGTCTCCGTATGACCAACCGACGATTCTCAAAACTGTTCGGCGGTCCACCCCGAAAACCCGAGGCTGACATTACCGAGAGAGAAATGGATCTGGCAGCAAGCATTCAAGCCATATGCGAAGAGATCATTCTTAGAATGGTCAGACAGGTTTACAAAGAGACAGGGCTCAAGAAACTCTGTTTGGCGGGGGGCGTGGCCCTGAACTGTGTGGCAAACGGGCGAATATTGCGCGAAAGCGATTTCGATGAGGTTTGGATACAACCGGCCGCAGGGGATGCCGGAGGGGCCGTGGGCGCGGCACTCTCGGTCTGGCACCGCTACCTCGGAAATGGCAGGCCTGACCCTGAAAATGCCAGCCACCTCAGGTCTCCCTATCTGGGGCCTGCTTTCCCAAACGAAATAATCAAAGCCTACCTGGAAAAACGGGGATACCCCTTTGTTGAACTGGATCCGGAAATCAGGGCCCGGACTATCGCCGCCGGAATTGTGGAGGGTAAGATCGTCGGATATATGGCCGGACGTATGGAGTTCGGCCCAAGGGCGCTGGGGGCCAGAAGCATCCTTGGCGATGCGAGAAGCGATGAAATCCAGAGGGTGATGAACCTCAAAATAAAATTTCGGGAATCATTCAGACCTTTCGCACCATCAGTGCTGGAGGAAAAGGCATCGGATTACTTTGACGTAAACACCAAGAGTCCTTATATGCTTTTGACCGCAAATGTCAGAAAAAACAAACAACTTCCCCAGCCATCAGGGGAAAATATCCCCATGTTGGAACGTCTGAAAGTCAAAAGAAGCGACATCCCCGCGGTTACCCATCTGGACTACTCTGCCCGGCTTCAGACCGTGAGTAAAAAGGACAAGAGGGACTATTACGAGGTGATTTCAGAATTTGACAAACTGACCGGGTGTCCGGTAATCGTCAATACCAGCTTCAATGTAAGGGGTGAACCGATCGTCTGCACCCCGGAAGATGCCTACCGTTGCTTTATGAGGACGGAGATGGATGTGTTGATCATGGAGAACTGCATGCTCCTGAAAGAAGATCAACCCACATGGGAAGAAGCCCCCGACTGGAGGGAAACACTTGAGCTCGATTGACAAGAAAGAGGTTCGAAAATTCGGTGTTGTGGCACTCCTGTTTTTTGGCGGTTTGTGCGTGCTGGGACTTTGGATGGGAAAACCCATCCCCGCTTGTTTTTTCGGTGCCCTTTCTTCCATCGGATTGGGATTCATCCTGTTTCCGGCACGCTTGCGGCCCGTTTACTCGGGATGGCTCAAAATCTCTCACTTCATAGGGAAAATAATCACCGTGGTCATTCTCATCCTGGCCTATTACCTGGTGATTACGCCTTCCGGGATAATAAAGACGCTTATTGGCGGAAAACCGATTTCGCTGAAGTTCGATAGGAAAACGCCGTCCTACTGGGTGGACAGAACCGAACCGGCACAGTCGAAAGCGAGATTCTTGAAACGATATTAAGGAGATATACAGGTGGCGAATCAATCTATTTTTAGCGAATTCTGGGAGTTCCTGCGGATCAGGAAGCGTTACTGGCTTCTTCCCATACTGCTCACGCTGGCCCTGTTCGGAGCATTGATTGTCTTTACCGAAGGCAGCGCTGTGGCTCCCTTTATCTACGCCCTTTTTTGATGCCAAAACCGCCGCGATTGGGATCTCGTCATTTCACAATTTTCAGCAACATCCCGGCCCGTACCGTTTCATCCAGGGTTTTTCCATTCATGACCGCCCAGGCTTGAAGCTTTCTGTCCGGCGCGCCCAGGGCCTTCAACGCCTGCTTCACGGTTCCGGTCCTGGGTACGGGGGCGACTTGAATGCGATAGGGTTTTCGGTTCAACATCCGTTTGTCCGTCAGCTGCCTGAACCCGCCCATGGTGTTCTGAAATACAGACTGATACGACCGAAAAACGTTCTCCGGAGCCAGGCCGTGGAACTCATAGACCTTGGCCCCTTTCTGAACATAATTGGACATGATTTCAAGGGTTCCCTGGTGGGTCATAACCCTGGATACGGTCCGAACAGCCGATAAACCGTTGATGTCCCTTCGGTCGGAAGCCATCAACCGCGCGCGGTTCTTCTGAACAAAATTTCTTGCGGCCTCATCCGGGGATTTTGCAGAAGACAGCGTAAACATGATGGCCGCATCCTTGTTCCGGCTGGTCATTTGCACCATGCTGCGGGTATTTTGAAAGGTCCAGTTTTCGGGGACCGGAAATTGAAACCGAAGGAGGGGATGGTAAAAGACATCTTTTTCCACAAACCCTTCCTGAGGATCCTCTCCGTAAACCATGCCATTAATCCGTTTTAAATAGGCATCACGATTGACCTTGAAATTTTTCAGCCCCAGGTCTTTCTGCCATTTTTTCGCCTCCCGCTGAACAGTACCGATACGGTCTTCCGGGTTGGGATGGGTGGAGAACCATTCCGGCAGACCACTTTTATCCGATACCGGTTTCATCCGTTCAAGGGTTTCAAAAAAAAGCGCCATATGGGTGGCGTCATAGCCCGCCTGGCTGGAATAGGCAACCCCCAAGTCATCGGCTTCCCGCTCATTGTCCCGGCTGTAACTGAGGAACAGCATACTCACCCCCATCTGCGCCAGCGGCGCCAGTACCTGCAGGGTCTGAGAGAACATCATGGCGCTGCCCAGGGTTAACTGGGCCAGCTGAGCGCGACTGTACTGCTGGGCCGAATGGCGGGCGGTAATATGACCCAGTTCGTGCCCCATAACACAGGCCAGTTCCGCTTCGCTGTTCAGGTTGGACAGAATGCCGCGGGTAAAATAGACGTAACCACCCGGCACGGCAAATGCGTTTACCACGGGGGTGTCCAGGACCTTGAACTCGTAGGGAAGCCCCGGACGATGGGAAATCTTTGCCAGTCTCTTTCCCACACCATCCAGGTAGCCGGTTAACCGGTCGTCTCTGTAAATGCCATATTCGCTGACCACCCGGGAATCGGTTTCTTGCCCGAGCCTGATCTCTTCTTCCTCACTTAACAGCATCAACTGGTGCTCACCAGTCACGGGATTGACCGCACAGGCGATGGGAAAACAAAGCAGGCACAACAGAAAAAGCCCCATCAGCACACTGGCGAATCTTTTCTCCCGCATCTCTTTTTCTCCTGAAAGGCCCTGCGACTGATGCTACTGAACATCCATATCAAACCGGGAGTCCACATCAAACTGTGAAAAGGATTTCGTTCCGGCCGCGGACGCTTTAGGGGCGTATTGCTTGGGCTCGCTTCCCTCTTTAAACGCCTGAAAAACGGTCTTTTTGGAATGTCGCCCGGCCAGATGACCTGTTTTTCCATCTATCTTGGCAAAAACAACCCCTTTGGGCACCTTGAAGTCCTTTACCGGCTCTCCGGCCAGAACTTCCTGCATAAAATTCAGCCAGATGGGGCTGGCCGCCCTGGAACCGGTTTCCCCCTTTCCCATCTCACGGGAGTCATCGTAACCCACCCAGACACCGGTAGCCAGACCCGGGGTATATCCCATGAACCACGCATCCCGAAGATCGTTGGTCGTGCCGGTCTTACCGGCAACAGGTCGCTTCAGAGCCCTGATACGCCAGCCCGTTCCCTCGCTCACGACGGCCTTCAACAAATCCGTCATAACAAACGCCGTTTCCTTTGAAATAACCGGTTCCGTTTCCGGCTGATTCTCTTCAATGACATTCCCGCCGCGGTCCAGGACCCGTTTTATGAAAAACGGCTTCACCAGCGTTCCGCCATTGGCAAAGGCGGCGTATGCGCGGGTCAGTTCCATGAGTGAAACACCGGATGAACCCAGCGCCAGTGAAAGATCCGGGGTCAAATCAGATTCGATGCCTAGGCTTCTGGCATAGCGAATGGCATAATTCACACCGATTTTGTTTAGGATTTTGACGGTAATCACATTCCTGCTCTTGGCGAGACCCGTCCTGATCAGTGTGGGACCGTAGAACTTTTTTTTGTAATTCTTGGGTTTCCAAATCTCCCCAGCCTCATTGGGAGAGGAGACATAGGGAGAATCCATGATAATCGTCACCGGACTCATGCCCCGGTCCAGAGCCGCGGAATAGATCAAGGGCTTGAAAGCGGAACCCGGTTGCCGCCTGGACTGTATGGCCCGGTTAAACTGGCTCACATCAAAACTGCGCCCTCCCAGCATGGTTTTCACTTCACCGGTTTCTGCATCCATGCAGACCAGTGCCCCCTGTGCTTTCGGCCTCTGTTCCAAAGCAACCGTCCAGGTGAAAGCCTTCTGCTTATTTCTGCCCTTTCCTTTTTTCCCACTGCCTTTTTTAGACGTAGCATCACTGTACTTTTTAAGGATTCTCACCAGCACCACATCGCCGGGTTTTAATACGGAAGAAGGCTTTCTGACGCGTGCTTCGTAATACGGCACTTTTATGTTGGGTTTTCTTGCCCATTTCATCTGTTTCAACGGAAGGTACGCCATCTCTTTTCCCAATCGGATGGAGACTTCCTTCCTTTTGTCATCCACTTGGGTCACCAACCCCTTCACCACCGAATCGACTTTCGGGTTTGAAATGGAAAATTCTTTTGAAGCCCGGGCTTCATAATCCCGGATCTCAACCTCCGAAAGATGTTTAAGGGGGCCCCGATACCCTTCACGTTTGTCCAGTTCAATCAAACCCCTGTCCAGAGCTTCCCGGCCGAGAACCTGCATTTTCAAGTTCAGTGTTGTATAGACCTTGAGCCCCCCGCGATAGAGGAGGTCCTTCCCATATTTTTTCAGAAGATACCGCCGAACATGTTCGGAAAAGTAAGGCGCCCTTTCAAAGGTGTTGATTTCTTTCCCGTGAATTTGAAAGGTGGCTTGCAGCGCCTGATCACGAGATGCTTCTGTGATGAATCCTTCTTCATACATCCTTGTAAGAACGTATTTCTGACGGGCCTTGGCACGATCAAAATGGGAAACCGGCGAATACCTGGCCGGCGCTTGGGGCAACCCGGCCAGGAGAGCCGCTTCGGCAAGATTCAGATCTTTTGCGGGTTTGCGGAAATAGGTCTGGCTTGCCGCCTCGACGCCGTAGGCGCCCTGCCCCAGATAAATCTGGTTGAGATAGAGAAACAGGATATGTTCTTTGGGAAATGATTTTTCCAGTTGAACGGATAAGATCGCCTCCCGGACTTTGCGCCGGTAGGTCTTCTTGACATTCTTGAGAATCAGTGATTTGGTCACCTGCTGGGTGATGGTACTCCCCCCCTGCTCAACCTTCCCAGCCGACAGGTTTTTCAAAAATGCACGAGCAATGCCTTGAACGTCCACGCCCTGATGCTCAAAAAACCGCGCGTCTTCAGCAGCGACAAAGGCATTGATCAAATGCCGGGGTAGTCCTGAAACGGGCACAACGGTCCGTTTCTCCTCCCAGAGCCTTCCGATCACCTGGCCATCTTCGCTGTAAATTCTGGTGATAACCGGCGGCCTGTAATCCTTTACAGACCCCACATAGGGAAGATTGCTGGACCACAGGTAACCAAAATAGGCACCGACACAGAGGCCGAAAACCACAACAATCAAGATAAAACACAACAGGATCTTGAAGAACAGTTTCATCAGGGGAATGCCTCATCGCGCCCCGGTGGAAGAAATCAAGAGCGGTCAGGTTGCAAGGTTACGGAGTTCATCCTAAAACAGATGCCCTTCTGAGGGAATTTATACTATAAGTGGATGTTAAGTCAATGGATGGAATTTTTAGGTGCATTCCTCGACGCTTACTTTTTAATCCCCGGCGTTTTCAGGAAGAGGCGGTTTTTTTACAGGAGACTCGAAGAAAAGGCACAAACCCACCATGATGGCCCCCACCGTAATGGCAGCGTCTGCCACATTGAAGGCGGGCCAGTGATGGGCGCCCACATAAAAATCAAGGAAATCTATCACTTCATGAAGTCTTATCCGATCAATGAGGTTACCCAGGGCCCCACCCAGGATGAGCGAGAGGCCCAGGGTCGTCCAGTTGCTTTCACCCTCCATACGATAAAACCAGAACGATAGCAGGACAATAGCGAGAATTGTGGCCGAAACCAGGATCCAGAAACCAAAATCCATATCCGGCCGGTTCATAAATCCAAACGCCATACCCCGGTTTCGCACATGGACCAGATTAAAAAACCCCTTGATCACCGGCACGCTCTCATAGATCCTGAGACCTCTAAGCACAATGATCTTCGAAACCTGATCCAGACAGACAATGAGCAGTGCAGGCCAGATGATCAGGAGGTAATTATGTCCAGAACGTTTCGGCATCGCTTACAGATAGTTGGATGTTCATGGTCGTCGCCTACGGTATCATCGTGCATCCAGCAACGTTCGCACTTGGGATCGGTGGAAGGGGCCACAACTACCTTGAGCCCGGGAACCGTCTCGCTTTCAATACCCCCTTTAACCTGGTCAATGTCAGTCAGAATCACCGACGAAACAATAAAAATAGAACTTAACTGATCAGCATAGGCGCTTAATTTTTCGTCAAGTTCAGGCGAAACCCCCAACGTCACCGCCGCATCCAGGGGATGCCCGATGATTTTTTCTTTCCGCCCCAGTTCCAGGGTTTTGGTCACCTCTTTTCGCACAGCGAGAATTTCGTCCCAGCGACCGGCCAGATCGGGATTCAAAAACACCTCTTTGAGGGGTGAAAAAACATCCGCATGAACACTGGGAGAACGGTCTTCGCCGCCCATGTATTGCCAGATTTCATCGGCGGTAAAGGCAAGGATCGGCGCCATAAGCCGCACCAGGGTTTCCAGAATCTCATTCATGGCAAACTGGGCGGACCGTCTTTGGGTAGAGGTTTGAGGGGAAGTATAGAGGCGATCCTTGATGATATCCAGATAAAATGAAGAGAGGTCTAGGACACAGAAGTTATGAAGATGGTGGTAAACCAGATGGAAATCAAACGTCTCATAGGCACTTACAATACGCTTCGTCAAGCCCTGAAGCTGATGAAGGGCCCACTGGTCCAGCTCTTCCATTTGTTCATAGGGAACCCCATCGGTTTCAGGGTTGTAGTCCCGCAGGTTCCCCAGGAGATACCGGCAGGTATTTCGAATGCGCCGGTAAACATCCGTTAAACGCTGAAGGATTTCCTTGGAGATCCGAATGTTGTCGCGATAGTCTTCTCCCGCCACCCAGAGCCTGATCATTTCCGCCCCATGGCTCTTGATCAGGGACTTGGGCGGAATCACGTTGCCGGCGGATTTGTGCATGGCTTTTCCTTTGCCATCCACCACAAACCCGTGGGTCAGGACATTGCGATATGGCGCCTGATTCCGGGTGCCCACCGAGCACAGCAAAGAACTGTGAAACCACCCCCGATGCTGGTCACTCCCTTCCAGATAAAGATCCGCGGGGCTGTCCAGGTAGGGACGGTTTTCCATGACCGCCGCGTAACTCACACCGGAATCAAACCACACATCCAGAATGTCGGTTTCCTTTTCAAAATCATCCCCCCCGCAAGCCGGGCAGGTGGTGTTTTCAGGAAGCAATTCTTTTTCCAAGGCCGTAAACCAGATATCCGCGCCTGATTTTTCCACCATTGCCGCCACATGGTCGATAATCTCCTGGGAAACGACCACTTCACCGCATTTTTTGCAAAAGAACACGGTGATGGGAACCCCCCAGGATCTCTGGCGGGAAATACACCAGTCAGGCCGGTTGACGATCATGCTGTAAATCCGGTCGCGGCCCCAGGAGGGAAACCAGTTCACCTCATTAATGGCACTGAGGGCCGCATCCCTCAAGCCCGTCTTGTCCATGGAAATGAACCATTGTTCCGTGGAACGGAAAATCACCGGTTTTTTGCAGCGCCAGCAGTGGGGATATTCATGGGTAATCTTCTGTTCCTTTACCAGGGCGCCAAGCTCCGTGAGCTTTTCAATGACGGGCCGGTTGGCCTCAAACACCTCCATGCCTGAAAAGTGTTCCACATCCAGGGTGAACCGGCCGGCATCATCCACCGGTGAGTACACCTCCAAACCGTATTTGAGACCGGTTTCGTAGTCCTCCCGACCATGCCCGGGGGCCGTATGGACACAACCCGTGCCACTCTCTAGCGTTACATAGGGGGCCAGTACAATCATCGAGGGACGGTCAAAAATGGGGTGTCTGGCTTCCAGATTCTCCAGGTCACCGGCCCGAAGCGTTTTCAGAATTTTATGGGAATCGATACCGAAGGTCTCCATGCACTCATCCAGAAGACCTTCGGCCAGGATCATAACCTCGTTTTCAAAGGTTTCCACCGCCACATAAGGTAAATCAGGATGCAACGCAATGGCCAGGTTTGCGGGGAGGGTCCAGGGGGTGGTGGTCCAGATCACAACGGAGACCTGTTTTCCCTCAAAAACCGGGTCCAGGGCCGCAAAATCGGAAATCATGGGAAATTTGACAAAAATCGAGGGGGATGTGTGCTCCTCGTATTCCACTTCGGCTTCCGCAAGGGCCGTTTTGCAGGAGGTACACCAATAGATGGGTTTTTTGCTCCGAACCAGGCTGCCGTTCAGGGCAAACTTTCCGAACTCCCTGACGATGGTGGCTTCATAGGGATAGTTCATGGTGAGATAGGGTCGATCCCATTCTCCCAGAACGCCCAGGCGCTTGAACTCGTTACGCTGGATATCGATATATTTTTCCGCGTACCGGCGGCAATGCCCTCTTACTTCCGCCTGGGTCATCTCCCGTTTTTTCGCCCCCAGCTCCCCATCCACCTTATGCTCAATGGGCAGTCCGTGGCAATCCCAGCCGGGAACATACGGCACATCAAAACCGGCCATCTGTTTTGATTTGATGATAATGTCCTTCAATACCTTGTTAAAGGCGGTCCCCATATGAATATTGCCGTTGGCATAGGGCGGTCCGTCATGAAGCATGTATCGGGGTCTGCCCTTTGAAAGTTCCCGGATTGTTTCGTATAGATTTTCCTTCTCCCACCGTTCGAGGATCTCCGGTTCCTTATTGACCAGGTTCCCTTTCATGGGGAATTTGGTTTTGGGCAGGTTAAGTGTTTTCTTATAGTCCATGGTGCTCAAGCCTCCAGGTTCAAGAATAAACGATTCAACAATTCAGATGTGGGATTTCAAGTACTCACTTCCAGCTGATCCAGCATCCGGTCTGCAAAATTGATGATGTAATCCCGTTGCGGGTTCGTGCAATAAGCGGTGCAATCGCATTTCATGGTTTCCAGGGAACGCACAAGAAACTCCAGTTTAACCCAAGTAGAACCCAGTTCCACCGCAAAAGCATGGGGTTGACAAGCGGTATGCTGAAACTGGAGGGGGCTCAAAAGATCCTCGGGGAACTTCACCCAGAAAACCTGCTCCATTGTTGACCCTGAAGCGTTACCCTTTAGAAACTCGGTAATTTTATTCATGTGTTCCGAGGATATTTCATCCAGAAAATAGGCCTTCATTGTGTGTGATCCCCGTTTTCAAGCTGATCCATTTTTCTTCCCCCCACATATGCGTCCGCCACCGCATAAATCCACAGGATGGCAAAAGCGACCCCCAGAAACCAGAGCATGGTCATATCCTCGGCGCCGAGCCTTGTCATCAGCGACTGGGGATCCGAAAGATCCGTGTGCCCCGACCTGAAAACAGAATTGATAATCTGAAGAAGTCGGATAATACCCGCCACAAACAGGGTGAATACGGCACAAAGGATGATAATGCCTTTTTTCAGATCCTGATTGATGATCTGCCCCAGCCCAGGAATCACCAGGCCCGAGCAAATGGGGCTTAGAATGGCTTTTTGCATGACAACACTGTTTAAAATGGGTTATGAGATATTTTTTGTACGCTTATATCTTAATGGCAATACCTTGTAAACCATAAATGCCTATCAAATAATGGAGTACTCTTTAAATGGAAAACCCCTTGACCGACCACGTACAGGTCAATATCCCTTACCGGATGCTTATAGATGGATATCTGGACAAGTTCCTTGAATATCAGCTCAACCCTGAAATCGGATTTGACGCGGAGGCATTGGATCTCATGACATTTTCCGATGCCGAAGGCGTTGCAAGAAAGTTTCATCAGGCCGGTCGCACCATTACCCTTCACGGACCCTTCATGGACCTCTCCCCCGGTTCGCCGGACCCGGAGATTCTAAAAATTTCCCGACAGCGGTTCCACCGGCTCGCCTCCCTGGTGCCCGTATTCAAACCGAAAACCGTGGTCTGCCACACCGGCTATGACCGCAAGAGATACTGGCCCATAATGGAACAATGGATCGAAAAGAGTCTGGAAACATGGAACCCCATCGCCGCAGCATTCAAACGGGACGGAACCCGCCTGATGCTGGAAAACGTCTACGAAAAAGACCCCTCCGAGATACTGCCGCTCATTGAGGGCCTGAAATCCCACAACGTGGGCTTCTGCCTGGATATCGGCCATCAGGCGGTTTTTGGTGCCGTTTCATTGCGCCAATGGGTAAAATCCATGTCCGGGCACCTTCAGCAACTGCACCTGCACGACAACAATGGAGAACGGGACGATCATTGGGCGCTCGGTCTCGGGAGCATCAACTTTCAGCAGCTCTTCAAAGATCTGGACTCCCATCAAATCCATCCCTTAGCCGTCACCCTTGAACCCCACAGGGAAGAGGATCTCGAACCCAGCCTTGAATACCTGAGGTCCGTCTGGCCCTGGTGAGAGCCCCCCCTGGTTTCTTTTGCATTGTATCTTTTTAGACTTTGAGATATCGTCCGGAATTATTTTCAATGATGACGTCAAAACAGAACTGGAAAAAGCCATGACACAACCCGTGATGGAGCATCCCTTTTCAAAATCCACGAGCCAGACGGAGAGATGCCAGAGGCTCCTGGAAACCGTTTCGTCCGATGACGCCTTAGGCATCGTCATAAACGCCGATCCGGATGCCATGGCCAGCGCTCTGGCTTTGAAACGGTTGTTCTGGCGGAAACTCAGGAAGGTGGAGATCCTGCACGTAAACGCCATCGATCGGCCCGATAACCTGGCCATGATCCGCTTACTGAACATCAAACAACGCCGTATTCGCTCCATGCGGGGCCGAAAGTTAACAAAATGGGCCATGGTGGACTCTCAACCCAGCCATTATCCCCCCTTCAAGAACCATCCGTTTGATATCATTATCGACCATCATCCCGTCGATCCCGAGTCCAGAGCGACCTTCATGGACATCAGGGAGAACTATGGCGCCAACGCCACCATCATGTGCGAGTATCTCAAAAGCATGAAAGTGGCTCCCTCAACGCGGCTGGCCACCGCCCTTTTTTACGGCATTAAAACCGACACCAATAATTTTGTCAGGGATTCACTCTCCAAGGACGTGAACGCATTCAAATACCTGTATCGGTACGCCAACATGAACACCATCAAGAAGATTGAGTCTTCGGAGTTGAGCCGTCATGCTCTGGACGATTTTCGCGTGGCCATAGATGGGCTGGTGTTTATCAACGATATGGCCTACGTGAACATGGGAAACGTTGATAATCCCGATACGCTGGTTATTATCGCTGATTTTTTCATGAAGCTGGCTGAGACCGAATGGAGCATCGTCGCCGGGGTGTATGATAGAAAACTGATCATTATTCTTAGAAATGCCAGTTTCAGGGGAAACGCCGGCAAAACCGCCAAGAAGCTTTTCGAACCCTGGGGGGGCTCCGCCGGAGGGCACAGGTCTGCTGCCAGAGCTGAAATACCGCTCAAGGAAATAAAACCCAAAATAAAGAGCCTCAATGACCTGGACGAAATGATTCCGAAACAACTGAAAAGTTTGAAACACACGCCCCCATCGAACAAGGGAACTTCAAGAAGGAGTAAATCTTGACGGCTTTCAAGGCAAGATCCATGGAAGCCAGGTTTATTGACGAAGTCAAGACCCTGGTAGAACTGGAAAAACTCGGCGCACTCAAGAAACTGATTGCTGAAATGCGACCGGCAGATGTGGCGGACCTTATTGAGCACCTCGCCGCCAACGAAAGGATTGCCATTTTCCAGCTTCTGGAACCGGAGGGCGCAGGCGACGTGCTGGTTGAAATCGAACCGCCGGTCCAGGAACGCATCCTGAAAGATCTTGATAACCAAGCCATCTCCGACATCGTGGCGGAGCTGGATTCCGACGATGCCGCTGACCTGGTCGGCGACCTGCCGGCGGAACGGGCCAAGGAAGTCATCGAATCCGTCGACGACCAGGTCTCGGGAGAACTTGAGAAGCTGCTGCCTTTTCCCGACGACACGGCCGGGGGCCTCATGGCGCTGGAGTTTGTCGCGGTAAAAGCCGACGTCACCGTGGGAGACGCCATCAAGACCGTTCGGGAAGAGGGAAAAGAGGTTGAAAACCTCTACTATATCTGGGTCACGGATGATTTCCAGAGACTGGTAGGGGTTATTTCCCTGAAAGACCTGGTGCTCGAGCCTGAAGATCGAAAAATCAGCAAAATCATGAATCCTGATGTTATTTCCGTGGAAGCAGACACGGACCAGGAAGAGGTGGCCAATATCGTGAGACGATACGACCTGGTCAACATACCGGTGGTGGACGACCAATTCCGCCTGGTGGGCCGTATCACCCATGACGACATTATTGACGTTATCGAAGAAGAGGTTGATGAAGACATGTCGCTCATGGCGGGCGTTATCGACCAGGAAATCACCGAGGAATCCACCCTTAAGATCTCCCGGGCCAGGTTGCCATGGCTCATTGCAGCGCTGTTGGGGGGGGTCTTTGCCGCAGTGGTCATCCACCAGTTTCAAGCGTCCATCAAAACCATGATCTCCCTGTCATTTTTTTTCCCGGTGGTCATGGCCATGGGGGGTAACACCGGCACCCAGGCCGCCACGGTGGTGGTCAGGGGACTTGCAACCGGAGATATCGGGCTGGTTAACATCGGAAGACGGCTGTGGATGGAATTGCGGGTCGCCCTGATCAACGGCATCATTTGCGGGAGCATCCTGGGCCTGATCGTGGGGTTCTGGGTGGGGGACTACCGACTGGGACTGCTTGTGGACACGGCACTCTTTCTCATTATCATCTTATCGGGCGTGATCGGGGCCGCAGTTCCCCTGGCATTGAAACGTCTCAATGTGGACCCCGCACTGGCTGCCGGACCCTTTGTCACCACTTCAAATGACATCCTGAGCCTTTTCATCTACCTGGGCCTGGCCACCCTTTTCCTTCGCATGGCCGCTTGACAACCTATCCGTAATCTTGAGGGCCAAATCCCGGTTGATGCCGGGCACAGCACACAATTCTTCAACTTCTGCCTTGGCGATGCTATGGATCCCCTTGAAATACTTGAGAAGAGATTTCTTACGCTGTTTTCCCACGCCGGGGATGCCATCCAGAACACTTCGGGTCAGACTCTTGGATCTCAGTTTTCGATGATAGGTCACCGCCCTACGGTGCGCCTCATCGCGGATCCGCATCATCAGAAACAGAACGGGATGATCGGGTCCCAGTCGAATGGGGTTTTTTCTACCGGGAATATAGATCTTGTCATGCCTCTCTCCCAGGAACTCATCCGGCTTGGCAAGAGAAATCACCTCGGGTAAAGGGGGAGCGCCGTTTCTTTCAAGTTGACGATCCAGCACCTTTTTCACAGCAGACAGGTGCCCCTTCCCACCGTCCACCAGAAAAAGATCCGGCAGGGGTGGTCTGGCAATACGCCGTTCCACCACTTCCGCCATCATACCGTAATCATCAATGCCGTCGATGTGCTTGATGCGATAATTCAAATAGTTTCCACGGTCGGGTTCGCCGTCTTTAAAAGCCACCACAACGCCCACTGCATTAACGCCCTGCAGGTTTGAGATATCAAGCCCTTCAATGGTTCGCGGCACTTTTTGAAGATTCAAAATGGATCTGGCAGATTCCAGCAACGCTTCTTTCTGCTTTACCTGGTGACCCGCCAGAAGATTGCCGGCATTGGCCACCGCTATCTGAACCAGTTTTTTCTTTTCGCCCCGTTGGGGACAATGGATCACAACCTTCTTCCCCGCCATCTCGGATATCCACATCATGAGGGAATCACTTTCCTCAACAGGCTCGGAAAGCAGAATCGTACCGGGAATAAACACCTGCCCGGAATAGTATTGCTTCAGGAATGCTTCCATCACCTCCACCAGGGGGGCATTCGAATTTTCAAACAGAAAATGCCGGCTCCCCAACAGATGCCCCCGCCGAACAAACATCACGGCCAACTGACGCACATCCTCCTTTTGAGCGATGCCGATGATATCCTGATCCGCCATGCGGCGGGATACCACATGCTGTCGTTCAACGGTTTTCTGGATGGCGTGAACCCGGTCCCTGATCTCAGCTGCCTTTTCAAAATCGAGGCGGGCAGCCGCTTCCGCCATGTCCTTCTTCAGGGCTCCCACAAGCTCCGTGTTACGGCCTTCCAGGAAAAGGCGCACTTGCTCAACCATTTCCCCATAGGCTTTCTCACTGACGGTCCGCGCGCAAGGGGCCAGGCAGCGGTCCATCTGGAAGTTGATACAGGGTCTCTCCCGGTGTTTCAGTTTCTGACCCTTGCACTTTCTGAGCTTAAAAACCCTGGAAATCACCCGGGTGGTACTGCGAACCGCATTGGCTGAGGAAAACGGCCCGAAATAGAGTGCCCCGTCCTTCTTGATCTTCCTCACGATGCCGAGCCGGGGATAGGGTTCCCGAATGTTCAGTCTGAGGCAGGGATATTGTTTGTCATCCCGAAGGATGATATTATATCGCGGTTTGAATTTTTTGATCAGATCGTTTTCAAGGATGAAGGCTTCTTTTTCGGTCAGGGTGAGAATGAATTCAAGGCGTTGCGCCATTTTCATCATTCGGGCGGTTTTGGTCGGGGCATTGTTGGAGGATCGAAAATAGGAAAGTACCCGATTTGAAAGATTCTTTGCCTTTCCCACATAAATGACCCTGTCCCGGGGGCCTATGAAAAGGTATACACCGGGGCCATGGGGAAGGACTTTTCGCAAAGATTCCAAATCCAGCGGATACTGAACACGGTCATAACTCATATTTTTCAGAAATCATCCCAGCGGGTTTGGAGGCGTTTGGTCAGGATCACCAGGTTGTGGGGGTTTTCCTCCATATCCAGCACGTGATCTTTAAAAATCGCCCGCTCAACAAAATCCAGTTTTTTCACCCCTTGAATCACGGCAATATCCCGGTCTTCAATCAACCGCATCACCAGGATTTCCAATCCGATAGCCACCCCCATGTTGATCAGATCCAGGAGCATCCAGGTTCCCAGCCTTTTTTCACGCATGGCCGGATCCACGGCAATCCGGATTTTACCGATGTGTTTTTTGGCCCCGTAATCTTTCATCATCAGTACGGCATTGGCAATCACTTTCCCTTCCAAAAGGGCGACAATGGAAACCACCCGCTTTGGATTCAGATTTCTGACCCACCCGTCAATCAGGTCCGGATCATTCACATCCTGATTCAGGAACCACAATTCGTCTTTGGGAAATCGGTGAAACATTTCAAAAAGGGCATCCTGATCGCCATCCCCCAATGGCCTGAGCGTTACACCGGTACCATCCTTCAGAATCAGTTCTTTCGGGTAGTCATTTAACACATTTCTAAGGGTTCGCTGGCGCTCCATAATTTAAACCTTTTGAAATTTTTCAAAAAAGTTGCATCAAACAAAGGTTAATGATAGAACCTCCCGGAGTCAAGGTCATTGTTCTGAGGGCTTAATCTCGGAACTTCGGCCTTCAAATCCGTGAGAAAATAATATGTGTTTTACCCTTCGAAAATATGGATTATACATTGTGGTTACGGTTTTTCTGATGATTTTTCAGGCTTGCGCTCCAAAAAAACACGTCATGCCGCCACTGGCCACCGTGGAAGGCGTTCAGCGGCATTTTTCCCAGGGGAGAATTATTGACCTTGAAACGGGAGAGGCCATTGATTTTACCGATCTTATTTTAAAGCTGAAACCGGTCGATGTCATTTTCGTAGGAGAGGTGCATAACAACCCCGAGCACCATCTCATCCAGGTGCAGCTACTACAGGCCCTCATGGCGCGTTACGCCCCCCCCCTGGCGGTTGCAATGGAGTTTTTCGACACCACCCGGCAACCGGCCCTGGACCGATTCATGAGTGGGGATCTGGATGAAACAGCCTTCCTTAAACAGGTTGACTGGAAAAACAGCTGGCGGTTTCCCTACCATCTTTACCGCCCGATCCTATGGGTTTCGCAGGATAAAGGAGCCGCGCTTCTGGGCATCAACGCACCGAATGCGGTGGTCAAAAAGGTGGCCAGATCAGGTCTTGAAAGCCTGACGTCTGAAGAACGGAATCAGGTGGCCCGAGACATCGATCTTGACAACAAAGCGCATCGGGAATACCTCAGCAGCATATTCAAACAACACCCGTTCAAGAAAAATCCAAAGCAAAAGCACAATATGAGAAACTTCGATCATTTCTATGAGGCGCAATGCGTCTGGGACGAAACAATGGCTGAAACCATTGCAGCCTACATCAAAGCGCATGGCGGAAAAATGGTTGTTTTTACCGGCAACGGTCATATTATGAACAGATTCGGCATTCCTGACCGGGTCCTGCGGCGTGTTGATGTAAAAACAGCAACCATCGTGCTATACCCCTTGACAGAGCGGTCGACAATCAATAAAGGACTGGCAGATTACGTCTGGCTCACCAGTGACAGCAAAACAGGGAGGACCATGACGCGGCCCACGAAGATGCCACACCAGAAAACCCTGGAGTAAAGGAAAGACAGAATAATGAAAATGAACACGGAAAGAATTGATGCCCTCACGCCTGAAAGGCGAAAGGGGATTATGGCAAGGTCCATGGAGGATATCTCGGTGGTTTTCGAGGATGTCCGCGGGATCGTTACCGACATTAAAGAGAACGGTGACGCGGTAACGCTTGCCCATTACCGAAAGCACAAGGAAGATATCGGACCCTCCGATCTGGAAGCCACCCGGGAAGAAATTGCCGCCGCTTACGACCTTGTGGACCCCCACGTGGTGGATTGCCTGAAAGCAGCCGCAGCCAACATCATCAAATTCCATACCGCACAGAAAGAGCGGGAAATGTGGTCCATCGAAGTCACCAAAGGCATTCTGGCAGGAAGAATAACGCGGCCCATGGACATGGTGGGGTGCTACATCCCCGGTGGCAGCGCCGTCTATCCCAGCACCATTCTGATGACCGTCCTCCCGGCAAAAGTCGCCGGGGTGGACGAGGTTGTGGCTGTGACCCCTCCCGGAAAGGGCATGACGGCCAATCCCGCCACTCTGGTGGCTGCTGACATTGCCGGTTGTGACCGGATTTTCAAGGTGGGAGGCCCCTGGGGCGTGGCCGGTCTCGCCTATGGCACCGAAACCATGCCCCGGGTGGATAAGATCGTGGGACCCGGGAACAAGTACGTCACCGCTGCCAAGATGCTGGTCTACGGACAGGTGGACATTGATTCCCCGGCAGGCCCCAGTGAATCTCTGATCCTGGCCGATGACAGCGATAAACCGGAATGGATCGCCCTTGATTTTTTGAGCCAGGTGGAACACGATCCCGACTCCGCCGCCGTACTGGTGACCCCGTCCCGGGAACTGGCCCAAGCGGTTTGTGATATCATCAACAGTGAATTTGATAAACTGCCGCGAAAGGATATCTTTGAATCTTCCCTGGTGAAGCATTCCTGTGTCCTCATTGCCGATCATATGGATCAGGCCATCGATTTCACCAATGAATATGCCGCGGAACATCTTCAGATCCTCACCCGGGATCCCTTTATCACCCTGAACAGAATCAAACATGCCGGTTCCATTTTCATGGGTCCCTATGCCCCCGTACCGGTGGGGGATTATGCTTCCGGAACCAACCACGTATTGCCCACCGGTCAGTGCGCCCGCATGTTTTCGGGTCTGTCCGTGGACGATTTCATCAAGAAACCCACATTTCAGTATTTAAGCAGGGAAGGTCTTGCCGGCCTGAAAGATACGGTGATCACCCTTGCTGAAGCAGAAGGTCTTCCCATTCATGCCAGAGCGGTGAAGGCCAGGTTTTCCTAACATTTGCGCATCTTGTTCTAAAGGGAGGTTTAAGAAAAATGGCTGAAATCAAAGGTTATGACATGCCTGATGAGCTCTACTACCACGAAGAGCACAGTTGGGCCCGGGTAGAGGGCGCCAAAATCACCATCGGTATGAACGACATGTTTCAGAAAGAAGCGGGCGACATCGTATTTATTGATCTGCCCGAAGAAGAGGACGATGTGGAACAGGGAGAGACCTGTGGCAAAATTCAGTCCCGAAAATGGATTGGAAAACTCGTTGCCCCTGTTTCCGGGGAAATCGTCGAAATCAACGAAGACCTGGAGGACGACACCTCCCTCATCAACACTGACCCCTACGGCGAAGGGTGGATTCTGGTGATCGAAGCCGAGGACGAAGACGACCTGAAAGATGAGTTGAGCCATCTGATTCACGGCGACGGGGTGGTGGATTTCATTGAAGCGGAAATCAAAAGGACGGAAGAGGAAAAGGCCAAGGAGTAGCAATGACCACTCCCTGGCGTCTGTTTAGGAATCTCGAAGCACCGGTTTCCACCGCCCGGGGCCTGGCGGTGGACGACACCCTGCCCTGCGCGGTGGGACGTCATCATTCCCCGCCCATACTTCACCTCTACAACTTTATCCCCTCCGCCATTGTGGGGAAATACCAGGATATGGAAGCGGCATTGCGCCTGGACCGATGCGAAGCCCGCGGCATTGAGTACAATCGAAGGAGCACCGGCGGCGGCACCGTCATCATGGGCCCGGAAATTGTTTCACTGGGTCTCGGGATCAACGTGGATTATCCGGGGCTCAAAAAGGGCGTGGGGGGTGTATTTGAATCGTTGAGCGTGGTCCTCATAAACGCGCTGGGCAAACTGGGAGTCGAGGCCTATTTTCAACCCAAGAACGATCTGGAAGTCAACGGAAAGAAAATCGCGGGATTATCCGCCGCCGCCGAATCGGACAACACGCTCCTGTTTCATACCAGTCTTCTGGTGAACTTCGATGTGGAACTGATGACCGATATCATGAACACACCGGTGGTCAAATTTCAGGACAAAGGCTATAACTGTTTCAGCCAGCGTATGACAACCATACGGCATGAAACAGGCCGCGAGGTTTCGGTAAAAGAAACCATGGAGGCGGTTCAAGGGGCGTTTGAGGAAGAGTTCCGGATTGTGTTTCAGGAAGACACCCCCGATTCCTGGGAACAGAACACCATTCAGAACTTCATCCATGAACGGTACACCCGGGAAAACTGGATCTTTTCCCACAAGCATCCGAGAACCCGGATGGGGGTAGGACAGTTGAAAACACGGGGCGGACTTCTGGAAATATACCTTTCCCTTTCCGGCGCTTCCATCGAAAGCATCCTGATCACCGGGGATTTCTTTTCCACCAGCGCCGATATTCACAAAATCGAAAACGCCCTCAAGTGGACATCCGCACGCCGGGAACGCATTAAACGAAACATCGCCTCCGTGTGGCACGACGACATGATTTACGGCATCGACGTGCCCACCCTCACGCAGGCCGTCCTGCTGGCAAAGGAAAACCAGGTAAGACTGTAATGACTGACCCAAAACAAAGCCCGGAATACGCCAAAATGAGCCATGCCACGGCCATCTCTCTGGGATTGATGCACAACAGGATGTACCGGGGTGCCGTCAACCGATGCGTCAACCTATTAGTTCACTACCCCGAAGGGTGCTCTGCCAATTGCGCCTATTGCGGGCTTGCCAAGAAACGTCCCGGAACCTACGGGGAAAAAAGCTTCATCCACGTGGAATGGCCTCTCTTTTCCATGACGGAGATTATCGACGCCGTCAACCAGGCGCCCGGCTACGTCAAAAGAACCTGCATTTCCATGATCACCAATGGCAAATGCAAGGCCCATACGCTCACCATGACCGAACAACTGACCCGGGCTACGAAACTTCCGGTTTCCATCCTCACAAGCCCCACCATTCTGGATGAGGATTTCCTGTACGAAGCAAAACACTGCGGCGCCGATAAAGTCGGCGTGGCCCTTGATCTGGCAACCCCCGGCCTCTTTGATCGATACCGCGGTAAAGGGGTATCAGGACCGCACCGCTGGGAAAAATACTGGCAGTTCATGAAGGACAGTCTTGCGGTATTCGGCCCGCACAATGTGGGCGCCCATCTCATGGTGGGCATGGGAGAAACCGAAAAGGACATGGTGACCCTCATGGATCAGCTGTGGCAAATGGGGGTGGACAACCATCTTTTTTCCTTCTTTGCAGAGGAAGACTCGAGCCTGGGTAACATGCCCCAACCGCCCTGGCCCACCTACCTGAGAATTCAACTGGCCAGACATCTCATTGAGAACGAGATGTCAACGTCAGATCAAATGGAATTCAATGAAAAAGGGAGTATTGTGGACTTCGGTGTGGACCCGGAACGGCTCGAGGCAGCGATCCAATCAGGTATCCCTTTCATGACCACCGGTTGTCTGGATGACAACGGGGAAGTGGCCTGCAACCGCCCCTTCGGCAACTGCCTGCCGGACGTTCAGCAATGGAATTACCCCTACCGGCCCAACCGGGAAGAGATCAACCTGATCCTAACGAACATCTCCAAAATTGCGACATGATTTCCCCAAAAAAATATTTGACATCAAGAAAACGAAATGCTATTTAATCGAATTCTGGTCGGGCCGTTAGCTCAGCTTGGTAGAGCAGCGGACTTTTAATCCGTTGGTCGCGAGTTCGACTCTCGCACGGCCCACCAGCACAGTGGCACATATCGGGACCATATTTGAGGCGTATGCCTCGGCGGTGACCATTCACACGTTATTGCAAACAGTGTCCGGCCACAAATGAGAAAATTTGTTCGAGTTCTAGGAAGGCGAAAATTGTAACCGAAGGAATACACTTAGTATTTCGAGGATTACAATTTTAGTCTGACGCCGAAATCGAGCAAATTGGCCATTTGTGGATGGACACTGAATAACGTCCCCATCGTCTAGTCAGGTCCAGGACACAGGCCTTTCACGCCTGCGACAGGGGTTCGAATCCCCTTGGGGACGCCAATATATCGGCGGGGGCGCGTATTTTTTTTAAGTACGCGCCCTTTCCTTTTCCGGGTTTGTATTTCACGTTTATGATTAACTTTTCCGAGATGGAAGATGAAAAATAGAAAGAACAAATTAGAAGGTTTTCAAAGGAAATATCTGAGGGGTCTTGCCCACAAGACAAAACCGGTTGTCTTTATCGGTCAGAAAGGGATCACAGAGACGTTAAACCGTTCCATAGATGACGCGCTGACGGCCCATGAATTGATCAAGATAAAATATATCGATTTCAAGGAAAAAGAGAAAAAAACAGAGATTGCCGGAACAATCGAAAAAACCCATGGCTGTGAAATGGCGGGCATGATCGGTCACACGGCCATATTTTACCGTCAGCACCCTGATGCCGAAAAACGAAAGATCGCCGTGCCCACAAGATAGCCCGCGGGCTGTTTTCCAGTTCAGCAACCCTGAACCAGCCAGGGACTTACTTGAATACCCAAACTTTTCTGAACCTGCCGAACATATTCACGAACATCCGACACACTATTTATCACTTTGCCACACACGCAAAAATATATAACGCTGGTAAAATAGTAAATTACTGCATTATCAAACGGCACCCGTTTTATCTCAGAAAATCCCGATGAAATAATCGCCTTGATATCCGGTTGAATCTTCACGATCCTTCCTGTGTCACGGGTCGCCCTTAACTTTTCAACGATATCGCGGTTTTTAGTGCTTGGTTTTTAAAGGGAAATAGCCTATTCATAGCATAATAGGACTTCTACAATCCCACAGGATGGAGGCAGAAGAAACCGAATCGAAGGACACGGAAGGGAGGGTAATAATGAAGCAGAACGATCGTAAAAGCCTGAACAATATGCGGGAAATGTCAAGGGAAGCGATGGACCTTGTTCAGAATAAAACACGGGAGGATCTGGATAGGGATAAACAACTGACCCTTTCACTTCTTAGATATCTTGAGATGATCGGCTCTGCCGCATCCCGGGTTTCCAGAGAATGCCAGAACGGTTGTGAACCCATCCCCTGGGATCAGGTCACCGAAATGAAGCAACAGGTTGTCCACACTTACTGGGAAATTGACCGGGATTGGATCTGGGAGAAAATGGAAAAAGACATCCCGGCCCTCTCGAAGGCTCTTAAAATCCTTCTCTCCGCGGAAGAGTAGGAAGAGCGGAGAAGTCCTCTGAGCACTTCATATAACCCAAGAAAAGAAAAAGGGGTCATCCATTAAAGGACTAGTCAAGAGAAAAAACACCTCTCCATGAGGGTGATCAAAATTCTGTGTCAGTTAACTGAAAGCTGATATAGTCAGCGATAAAAGGAGAACTGACAGGACTGAAGAAGAGAGCAATTTTGATTTTCAAGCAGCCCTGAAAGCCATTCAGGAAGGACAACCCTTTCTAGGAAAAGAAGGGATCCTCACACCTTTAATCAAGAATTTAACAGAAGCCGCCCTGGAAGGGGGGAGTCGGGGTCGGGCCACGCCAATTTGTTGATATGTCTGTAATAACATCTGACAATTGGGTGCTTTAGAGCCCTATATCGCCGTTTTTGACCCCGAAATTAACCATATAGGCTCGCGGCTTCCTTACCCGTTCCCAAACTCGTTTCCATTCACAATATTGTTCTTTTTGTCCCTAAAAAGTGCAATATAGGGATCGAAATGCTGTATTTTTTTTGCGGTCTATTCCTTGTGGCATTAAATAGTTAGGGTGGCCCACCCCCATTCAATTTAATATGTAAATAGAGTCCATTATGAAAATCATTGATTCAAGCATCGTCGCAAAATTAAAATTTGTAACGCTTTTTGCAGTTTCGTACCTTGATCAGAAGGGTAACAAAAAGGGCTGGCACATGGTCAGCCGGGGAGAACAGCCAAAATGTATCACTGGAAAGAACCAGGATTCCGATGCAACAATCATTGTCCCTTATCACCGTGAAGAGCAGAAGCTTGTGGTGATAAAGGAGTTTCGGGTTCCTGTGGGAGGCTACATGTACGGTTTTCCTGCCGGGCTTCTGGACCCAGGTGAAGATATTGCCATTGCGGCAGGCAGAGAACTCCATGAAGAGACCGGTCTGGATTTGATAAAAGTATACCGTCACAGTCCAGCTCTTTTCTCATCCGCGGGCATTACAGATGAAACCATTGCCATGGTCTTTGCCGAGGTGGAAGGCACGCCCAGCATTCGCCACAACGAGGATTCAGAAGATATTGAGGTTTTTATGATGGATCGAGAAGAGGTGAGGGATTTACTTGAACGAAACGACATTGTCTTCGGCGCCCGGGCCTGGCTCGCCATGGACACCTTTGTCCGCATGGGAACAGACTATTTTAACGGCAACTGATATTATTAACCTATCCTGCCAGCATCTGAAGCGCTTCTTTTGCGGAAAGGCCCTTGTGCACCATAGCACAGGCTACCTGTACAAAAAGCTCCGGGTTTTCATGCTGGAAGACGTTTCTGCCCATGGAAAGGCCACCGGCACCGGCTTTCATGGCGCCTTCAATCATATTGATTGTCTCTTCGTCTGAAAGCTTGGACCCACCGGCAATCACGACCGGCACCGGGCATCCGTTCACTACCTCCTCAAACGATTCGGGGTCGCCGGTATATGGGCATTTGACAAGGTCTGCACCCAGCTCAGCCCCGACACGGGAAACATGCTTTACAGTTTCGACATTGACATCAACCTCATCCCCCCTCGGATACATCATGGCAATTAACGGTAGCCCCCAACGGTAACAGGCTTTTGCAGTTCTTCCTAAAGACTCCAGCATAAATGATTCAGTATCGGCCCCAATATTGACATGAACGGAAACCGCATCCGCACCTAACGACAATGCCTCCTCAACGTCGCAGACAGCCACTTTATCATTGGGTGCCGGATTCAGGGAAGTGGCGGCTGACAAATGGATGATCAAACCAATATCGGTATCTTCGGTTCTATTGGTGGACATGACGATGCCCTTATGAACGATCGTGGCATTTGCGCCGCCTCGGATCACCATATTCACTGTATTATCGATATCCCGCAAACCTTGAATCGGTCCCAGGGAAACCCCGTGATCCATGGGTATAATAACGGTTTTTCCGGATTCTCTGTTAATGATTCTTTTTAATCTGATTTTTTTACCGACATTCATTGTTCGCCCTCGTTTTGATAATTATTAGGTGATAAGACTTTGCTTTTTTGAAGCTCGACTATAGAAAAAACCGGATTGTAGGTCAAGAAAATAGGACCACAACATGTGTGGTATTGGTCTGGAAAGCATCAAGAAATTCCGGGGACAGTATATCTATTTCTTGACTCAGGCACAAGAACAGACAACATCCGCGGGCATGCGCGAAGGGGTGGCCCACCGGGCGATGTGCGTTTTGCGTCCCGCTTGGAACCCTTCCCCGCCAGGAGGTTGAGGCCCCGAAAGAAAACCAAAGAGCGTGGTAATCTATATACTGTCCCCGGAATTGTATACCGTTCCCGGTCATAATTCAGCACTAAAGGGGCACTGTGCGAGCGCCACCTTTTCTCTTGGTTGTGCAAAAAAATTGTCAAGACCGGTGTCCCTTTTCAATCCGAATTCATTCAGAAGATCCGCCAAAATGATTGCCGCATCGGCCGTTAACTTTACACATCCAACCGGATCGTTGGTGTCTTCCAGGATGGTCTGGCAATTGAGCGAGCCAAATTCATCCAAGAATTTTCTTTTGAATTCTTTTGTGAGGGTCCCGCATTCCCTTAAATCATCCCCGGGTTGTTCTCTCCCCAGCAGATGACCGAGGGCAATGACCCCGCCGGTAAACGCGCCGCACAATTCCTCTGTGGAACCTGCTATCCCACCGCCAAACCCTGACGCCACTTTTATGGCTTCGGGTTGAGGATTTCCGGAGAATATTTCCAGTACGGTTTTAGAAATGGCTTCCGCACAATGGAAACCTGATTGAAAATTTGCGTAAACATTTTTCTTAATCTCTTTGTTTTCCATTTTCTTATCTCCTTTATGCCAAAATTAAATTTTCACGATTCGACAACTATCGAATAATATCTCGAAAAAAAACGACTCTTTGTCGGGTTCAGGCTATACATCTGCTGCATCATGGTACAAAAGTTGAAATCCGCCATATCTCTTTTCCGTCTACCTCCCATTCTCAGGATTCTGTACATTAAGACGTGAAGAACCCCAGAAAGGTTACACACCTAAGTTGGCTTAACGGCCTCAATGTGGGCTGAGACCACGTAGTCCGCCACATTATCGCGCTTCCTCGGAGCCCACTCCCGAATCAACTCCCGGCTACCTTCATCCGTTGTGATACCGATCTTCTGAAATCCAGTTTCCCTGAGCAGTTTTTCAGTATCTTCAATTGTTGCAGCGCCCCCAAAACAGGCAGACACATCCTCCAGGTTTCTTTGAATTTTCTCAAGAAGTGGCGATGTGGCCACAATGTCCGAAATGGCCAATCGACCCCCGTTCTTGAGTATCCGGTAGGCATCCCGGTACACACCCATCTTATCAGGTGAAAGGTTTATCACACAGTTTGACATGATGATATCCGCGCTATTGTCTGCGATGGGTAGATGTTCGATCTCACCGAGTCGGAACTCCACATTTTCAGCGCCGATCTCATCTGCGCTCTTTCTGGCTTTTCTGATCATGTCAGACGTCATATCCACACCGATTACCTTCCCTGCTTTTCCCACCATCTTGGCTGCCAGAAAACAGTCAAACCCGCCTCCCCTGCCCAGGTCCACCACCGTCTCCCCGGGCTTAATTGATGCAAGGGCCACCGGATTGCCACAACCCAGCCCCATGTTCGCTTCTTTAGGAGCGCTATTTAACTCCTCCTTGGAATATCCCATGACCTCGAACAGTCTTTGTGCCGAAATCTCTTTCGAGCTGCAGCACGATACCGCCTGGGCCACACCCTGGTAATTTACCGGTTCGCCGCAGCAAGGAGCAGACCGGACCGATCCTGAAGCCGCGGATTGGGACTTTGCAATTCTTCCATTCACAGGAAGCGGTCAACGGCGCTGTTTCATACAAGCGCTCAACCTTGACGCCATCCATTGTATAAAACGCACTGTTGCTGCGACGCCGAACCAGATGCAGGCCGTCACCGAAATGGCCTGATTCACAGGGAGGTCACAACGAAACGACCAGTAAAAGCCAACAAAGGTGGAACCGAGTCCCCCGCAAAGGGAGATCAACATCACCCATCCAAGCCGCCTTGAAAGTAGCAAACCGGCGGCCGGCGCCACCACCAGAAAACAGAATATGAGAATAGCCCCCGCAGCTTTTGACGCGGCAGAGACCGTCAACCCCAGGGCGAAAAAATATAGGAATTCCCATAGCGCCGTCCGGATCCCCATAATCTTTGCGGATTCCCGATCCAGGAAGGTATAGAGGGTGGGCCGCATAAAACAGAGGAAATAGATCAACACCGGAACGAGGACCGCAAGAATCACATTTAGATCACCCTGAGACGTCAAAATAAGATCACCATAGAGCAACCCCTTGACCTCATGGAGGCCGAAACCGCTCTTTGAAACCACCAGAATCCCCAAGGCCGACGCAAAGACGAAGATAACGCCGAGCACCGCATCGCGAGGAATGCGATGCATTTCAAAGGGGTAGGAGAGCGCTGCCACGGCCGCCGCAGTGAGAGCCACGGCGCCCACAAAGGGTTGGATGTGCCATGTCATGCCCAGGGCGATGCCGCAGGCCGCCACTTCGGATAAAGCGACCCCCACAAAGACAACGTTTTTTAAGATGGTGAAGACGCCGAGAAGGGTACAGACGACACTGATCGCGACGCCGGCCGCGACGGCGTGAGGGAAAAATAAAATGAGCGTTTTAAGGCTATCGGTCATGGGTTTCCCCCTCTCCCATCAGGTTCCGGTTCATTTTTGCTTTGAACGAGCCGGACGGAACCGTGATCCACCCGGCAGACGGTTGACGTGGGCGCCGCTTTCATATCCAGTCCATGGTGGGCGAGCAATACGGTTTTCCCTCGCTTTTCGCATAGCGTGGACAGCTTATGGAGCACGTCCCTTTCTGATTGTTCATCCAGTTCGGATGTGGGCTCGTCCATCACCAATACTTCGGGCTCAGCCACTAACGCCCGTGCTATGAGGACCTTTTGCTTCATGCCGCCGGAGAGTTCTCCGAATGCCTTGCCTGCGTGGCCATTTAGGCCCAGTTCCTCCATAAGGCGGTTCAGTCTCTCCTTCTGTTCCCGGTTGGGTCTGCGCCATGGACCGAGTTCCGGGTACAGCCCCATCATGACAATCTGTCCGGCCGTTACCGGGTACAGATTGTCAATGGACCTTTGCTGGGGCACATATCCCAGATCCGAAGGGTGGAAGGTTTTCAGCACTTTTCCAGCACTCGGCCTGATCAACCCTAGAATGGTCCGAAGCAAGGTGGTCTTGCCCGCCCCATTGGGGCCCATAAAGGGGAGGAAAAGACCTTTGGGGATCTCCATGGAGACATCATGAAGGATTTCCGACCGTCCATAGCGCACAAAAAGGCGCTCTATCTTGATAATCGATTCTTGCTGTGGTTTTGGGTAAGACATGCGGGCCTCATGGTTTGTTCTGGGAAAACTCGGTTTGCAAGGCCTCGCTTATTTGGTCCACCATATTATCCATCAGCGTCAGGTAGTCTTTGATGTGGGGCGCACCGCCTACCGATAGAGGGCATATGACCACCCTTGCGCCGGTCCTTGACGCCGCAAGATCGGCCGGTTTTCGGTTGTAATAGGGCTCCATAATGACGGCTTTCACGCGTTCCGCTTTCATGGTTTCAATGACCCGGGATAGATGCGAGGGGCTAGGCGGAATTCCCGGCTTGGGTTCCATTTCCGCAATGACGACGAGGTCGAAACGGTTGGTGAAATAGATCCAGCTGCCATGGTAGACCACGATTTTTTGCCCCCGAAACGGCTTCATGCGTCCCAGCCAGCCTCCCAGGTTTTCATTCCCCGGACTGCCGTCTTTCGGAAGGCCTTTCAGGAAATTATCCAATTCCCCTTTTAGAAGAAGCGACCAGAGTCGTGCACCGCCATATTTTGTGGCCAACCCCTTTCCGAACATGCGAAAATCAAGGGACTCCCGAAATAAAACAAGATTCTTCCGGAAGTCCCCGGCATGCTTGGGTTCTATCCTGCAAAGCCTGTTCGCAATGCTTTTTGCCGCAATCCTGGCATTTAGCGGATCCAACCAGTAGTGGGGGTTGCCCTGGGGATGCACATCACCCATGGCGCGGGTGACCCGCCCGGCGGGAACTTCCAACCGCATGACCTTTTCGGAAGCATCCAGGTGCCTCGCCCCCCCTACCCGTATGTCCATGTTTCTGGCGCCGTCCAGCAGGGGCCCCTCCCATCCGATTTCCAGGTCCATCCCAACCCGTATCCAGAGGTCCGCATCTCTGACCATTACCATATGGCTCGGTTTCGCTTGAATGAAATGGGGATCCTCCTCACCGCTGCAAATGCTCCCGACCACCCCGTGCCGGCCCGCGACAGCCCTGGCAATGGCGGCCATATCGGTCGTGGAAGTTATAATTTTGATCGGTTCAGCGCGCGGGGAAGTCCAGGTCAGGCAGGTTGCCATGAAGGCAATGACCACGGGCCACAACAGTCTGGAACAACCAATGGATTTATCCATTTTCATGTATTCACTCCTTCACACATTAAAAACCATGAGCGCCATGGGCGCCGATGTTGACGATTGCCTGGACAAAGACCTGCCAGAAATCCTCCCTGTTTCCATCCGCCAGAGCCCAATCGCCATAGCTGGTTTGGAATCTGAGCCTTGAAAATTCGCTGGGGCTGAAATCAACCATTCCCGAAAACCGGCAGCTGGTCCCGAAGTCATCCCAATTGCCCGTGGGATACCGATCCTCGTTGGTGAGTCCCGCCATATCCCACCGAAGGCCGCTTCGCCAACGGGGAAGAAAGCCGTAGACGCCCTGGATGTAAAAACCGTCCTGGTTTTTTACCAGAGAACGGCCCACCAAGGCAGGATTCAGATCGTGCCCCACAACGTCCAGGTCGATTCTTCGGTACAGGTATTCACCCTGCACGATCCAATCCCCCTGCCCATGTTCTTTTGGGGCATCGTATTTATAGACAAAATCGGCTCCCCAGAATGAACTGTTGCCGTCAAGCCAATGGTCTTCGGTTCCATCTTCATTTCCGTCATCTGTTTCCTGATTTTTCCCCGATGACCCGAACAGGCCCATTTGAAGACCGTGTCGATTGGGCAGGTTGGGTGAGCATTTGAGCCAGCCCACCAGGAGCCGCGGGCCGCTGTGATCCGGCAGATGATCTCCGCCTATATTGTTGAATGTGTTTTCATTGTCCCCTTGGGCCGCTTCAAGCCCCAGGAGAAGATGAAAAGGCGTCGGCGCCAGCCAGGACAACTGGGCGCCCGTTTCAAGAAGACCGTGGCTTCCGAAAACAAGCGCTGAAATGAGGGGTCTATCCACAAAGTCCCATTCATGGGGGTGCTGGCGGTTGATTCGGCTGAAGTCGCTCAGGAATTTGCCCCCTTTTACCTGAAATCCGGCCGGGAGACAGGTGGTCTGAAAAACGGCCTCTTCCACCTCAAAAATTCCATTGTGATAACCGAGGGTGGTGTAGGCCGTGAAATAGGGATCCACCGCGGCGCCCAGATAGAGTTCCACCAACCGGAGATTGAAGCCCTTGTCGAAGTAATGGGCATGGCCGTGATCCTCTTCATGGCTGTCAGCATGACCGAATCCGCCCACTTGTCCAATGATCTCTCCCACGCCGTTTTCGGTGTTGTCATTGTAGTAAAGGGTATCGATGGAAACGGCGATCTCCGGGTTCATTGATTGAATCGCACTCCCTACGGAAGACCATACCGTTTCCGGACCCGAAGAAGGGGCGTCGGCGGTTGATTGGGCGATATCCCCTTCAAGGCTTTTTTCCGGATCGGCCTCCGGTTTTTCCGCCATCTTCTTGGAAAGCGTTTCGACTCGCCTTTCCATCTCCTGGAGTTTTGTTTCGTAAGCCCGCCTTTCACGCGTCATTTGTTCTTTCAATTCGCGAATCTGTTCCTGTATCGTTGCCAAGGCGTCGGTTTGTGCTCCTTTTTCTTCGGCCGTCAAAGGCGAGGCCGAAAGGCAAACAAGTACAATGCTCAAAAGAAGAATCCTTATTGAGATTCCCATAATTCCTCCCCGTAGAGGCAGCCGGGGGCATATTTCTCCCTTCAGGAGATGATATTCCCTGTCAGTGGCGTATTAAGTGGTATGAATTGGCGCTAAAAAAAAGATTGTTTAGGGGCGAACAACGGGCGGCGCCCGTGCCTCGAATATATGCGGAAAGTTTGTTTGCAAGAGGCTGAGCTGGAATGCCGCAACCCCGTGGATGGGGGGAGGGAATAAGCGGTCTCTATCGGGAAAGCCGTCGGCCATAATCTGAAAAGAGGCGAGGATTTCACAGATAGGACAGCTTTGGTGTTTTTCGATTGCGGCTGAATTCTGATGAGAATGGGCGGAACGGCAATCCGTGTCAGCGAGTAGGGGTCTATGATGATGAAAGCATTGGTGAATGAGTTGGACGTCCGCTACGCCGAAAAGAAACAGAAGAAGCGCGAAGAGATGGATTGCCCTGGTTGAAACCCTTGCGCTCGTCATGGTTCATTTTACCCGCTTGAATTGATGGGGGATCTTCTTTTGAACGGTTGCGCCGCGAGATTGTACGGGCACGGGCATTATCTTCTATTGCCCTTGTCAATGATGGTTTCTCGCAAATGGGAGCACACCAAATGCATTTCGCTGCATTTCTCGCATTCCTCCAGTGAATGGTCGGTCAGAAACTCGTCCATGTGGGTTTTCTGATGCGGCGTGAGAATGCCTGATCCCTTGCAGACGGGACAAACGTTATTGAGGGCGGTCAGAATGGCGTTTCGGATGAATTCGGAGCGATTGGAAATCCCCTTCATGGCCTTCAACAAGGCCTCGTCCGCCTTGAATGTTATGATTTCCTGTTTCGTCTTGGGCATGATGCCTCCGGTTTAGACCTCCCATATTAATACGATGTAATAATAAATATCACATTGTATTACCGGCTGTCAAGGGGAATATCGCCTGCATTATTCCCCTTTTCCTTTCGTTGCCTTGGGTGTAAGAGGATTTTTCTCACTCATCTTGTTGATTTTATATCAGATTTAAAGTTGCCTTCCGTAGGCTGAGAAAAATCGAGGAGTTGGGCAGGAATTCGGGGGACAGTATATTTATTTCTTGAAGTTAAGACCGGTCCTATGCTGTGGATATATGGACCTATTGTTTGATGCCGAATCATCATCTGATTGCTGTTGTGCCAGGAAAAAAGGAGAATTTCAGGCTGGCCATTGGGGAGGCACATCGTCGATATAAACGTCGTATCAACTTCAGGAAAGGCTGGCGTGGACATTTGTGGCAGGAGCGATTTTCTTCTTTTCTGATGGATGAGCATTAACGGAATTCACTAGTCAGAATCCGGGTCGTGCCGGCGGATGTATTCAAGCAGGTTCCGGGCAACGTCGGATACGATGACGAGTTGGTCGTAGTCGATGTGTACGCCATTGAAGTATTGCATGATCATGGAGTTGCCATGGGCCGTTTCCGGTAAAATACCGGTGAAGATGAAACCCATTTTTTCAAGATCAGGCACAAACACGGGTGTCATGGCATCTTCAATATTCAGATATAACTCAACGACCTGGATCTCATCCATAAACAGTTTACGCAATTCCTGGCGTATCACCTGAAGGGTGTCAGGGCCATATTTGATGATACCCATTTCGGCGAGTGAACGCAGGGCGTGAATCTTAACCCCCATTTCACATTGGTCATTTTTGGGCGTTGGGTCGTCATCCGTCAGGCATTCCACCTCCACGCCAATGTTATTATGGAGTGTGATGATCATTTCTCGATGGTGTTCCGGTACATAGATTTTTTTCAGTTCCGGTTCTTGCAGATATTTAAACCCAAGCACATCGGAATTGCGCTGTTTGAGTTCATCGGCAATGCCTTTGAACGATAAGGTCTTTGGAGAATGGGCCAGGAGCAATCCGCAATCTTTGTATCCGAGTTTGCGGCAGAATTTCTGTGTGTAGGGATGTGCGGTAATTTCTTTGATCTGCAACCCGTTCAGTCCATCACGTCTTGCTTCAGCTTCGAGGAATTCGCCGAGTTGACGTGCAAAGCCCTGTCCGCGGAATTCCTTTTTAGTAACCGCAATGCCGGCTTCGGTGGGCAAGTGATCGTAGTGGATCAATGCAAAGTGTCCACCCATGTCGCCATCCTGTGTGATGGCTACGGCAGAACGCAGTTTGCCTGCTTTGTTCATGGCAACCACTCGTTCCGGATAATAGATGTTCTCGTTGGCATAAGAATAGCCGTAGCAATCGTAGATGCAGCGACAAACCTCCAGTGCCTCGTCGTCTTTCATAAAACGAATGTCAAAATCGATCTGTTCAACAGGTGTTTTTGGTGGCGGCCCCGCCACTTCCGGCTCAGACGGCGGAACATCTCCTTCAAAAACACACATGGTATCGAAATACTTGATCAGCACGCATTCCTTGCCTTTGATACCAAGGTTATTGAAGTGATATTCGTCGGTCATCTGTTTGATCAGAAATGAACCAAGGCCATCCAGATCTTCTTCGGCCAGATCCGCAGTGGGATCGTAGGGAAGTCCCATATCGTGGATGTGTATTTCTATACCATCCAGACGGTGCAGAAATATGATATCAATTTCGGCCGCTTCATTGGGAGCAAAGGCATTCTTAATGACATCCATACACGCTTCTTCAAGCGCCAGTTGGATATTATTGCAGTCTTTAGGTGAGAATCCTATGCTGCCCGCGACCTGAGCGGCGTAGCTTAACAGCGCGGGAATCAGGTTTTCATTGTTGGGCAGGCGAATAAATCCGAGATCTTTTAAATGCTTTATTGTCATATATCGATTTCAAAGAAAAAGAGAAAAAAACAGGGATTTCCCGAACAATCGAAAAAACCCATGGCAATGAATCAGAGCGCCTCGATAAATGGTTACGATTTATTTTTCAGCGCCATCAACTGCTCCCAGGTCCCCCGCTCCAGAAAACAGCCGGCCACATTCTTCTCCATCTCCTCATAAAGGCTGAAAGGCGTTGCAAAGGTCATGACGTCTTCTTTCAGCATCCGCTTCAGGGCCACCCTGGCGGAGATGTCGTTCAAGCCCAGGACTGCACGGGGATTTTCCGATTGGGCCTCCTGAAACGGGTAGATACCAATATTCTGACACCCGGCGGCAAATGGAAAGATCACATTTTCATTGCCCCGGCGGCCGTAATTGGCCAAAACACTCAGAGCGGAAATCTGGTCCATGTCCCCCAGAAAAACGACTGTTTCGGGAACCTCTCGGGCAGGGTCCACTTCTTTGAGTGGCTTGAACACCACATATTCATGGGGGATATCCGTTATGGGCAGGTTTTCGACAAAATCCTGAACCAGCTCAGGGGTCCGGGCATAGCGTTCGCCGTGAACAAAATTGTCATACATTTCCTTATTGAGGAATGGTTCCAGTTTTTTGGATTCTTCCCGCCCCTTATCCCATGCCCCATTCCCGACGGAAAGAAAGTAGTAAAAGCAGTCTTCCCCTCCCGGAAAATTCTTGTACTCATTTCCAAACCCGAGGCCAACCGCACCGCCGGGGCAACCAAATGTTTTCCGGTCAAACGCAGCCGTGGCCCCCCTCGTCGAAGCCCCCAGCATAAACATGGCGCATCCCCATTTCCCCTCCTTGAACTGCCGTGCCTTTACAGGCCTCTCGTCGCTGAATAAAATGGCCACCGGTTCAAAACGCATCCCCGTTGCCCTGGCAATTGCACTTTTCATGGTCAAATCCTCCTTTCCCAGCATCTGTAACAAGATGTTGTTTTTTCCAAGCAAAACTGTAAGGAAATTCCGTTTATTCGTCAAGGACAAATAAGCCGGATTCAAATGGGGATAAACGCAGAAATAATTATCTGAGCAGGGCCAGAAAATCGAGGCTTTACAATCCCACTCAACATTGATAGTTTTTGCGGCCAGTGCATTAAAAAAAGTTGACTTTTATTTCGGCGGACACGCGCCACCGGAGCTCATGATGGTCAGAAAAATTATCTCGGGAGGGCAGACCGGTGCTGATCGAGCGGCCCTTGATTTCGCTTTAGAATGGAACATTGCTCACGGCGGCTGGATACCCAAAGGGCGCAGAGCGGAAGATGGGAAACTGCCCGAAAAGTATCGGCTCAAGGAAATGAACAGCACCGACTATGCCCGTCGTACCGAACAGAATGTGATCGATTCTGACGCAACCCTCATATTCTCCCATGGCAAACTGACCGGTGGATCCCTGTTAACACGAAGAATGGCCCTGAAAAATGGACGGCCCTGGCTTCATACGGACCTGCTCCAAACCAACAGCTTCAGCGCCGCCCAATCCATTCACGCATGGATAGAGAAGCTACACATCGGTGTTTTGAACGTGGCGGGCCCCCGACAAAGCCAGGATAGGCGAATATACCGCGCTACTTTTGACATACTGGAGGCCGCCTTTCAATTTTCCATGATCAGTGCCCATACCAACCCATCCGTCAGTCGGCACTACCCCCTGCCCGAAAATGTGGATGAAGCGGTTGAGCGCCTCTTTACGCAACTGACGTTAAAAGATAAGAGTAAAATCGCTCGAATGGGCAAACGGGATCTCAAGACCCTGGACCGCACGCTGGGCCGTTACATCGCGAATCACTTCGGCCTGCGGGAAGAAAATGATGCGCTCATCTCTTCCTGCGGCTTCATTCTGGGGAAAGGGTCCATCGAAGAAGATGAAGCGATCTCCCTCATCATCAAAAAACTCTGGGAAAAACTGCAATCATCCCACGGCTTGAGGGTCGTCCATTGACCTTTCCCGGGAACCCAGCGCTCACATGACCGCAACTGAAGAAACCATAGCGGAAGAAAACGCCGGAAAACCGGGATCCCTTTATAAAAAGATCGGCATCGCATCCCTCATCATGATGGCCTCGGTCCTTTTGAGCCGGGTCATCGGACTGCTTCGCGAAGTGGTCATTGCCTACGTGGGCGGAACGGGGGGTGAAGTAGACGCCTACCAGATGGCGTTTGTGCTGCCGGAAATACTGAATCATGTGGCGGCTACGGGCTTTCTCTCCATCACGTTCATCCCCATCTTCAACAAGTATCTGGTCAGCAACAGGGAAACAGAAGGATGGCGGGTTTTCTCCCTCATCCTTTCCTCCTTTGGAAGTCTGCTGCTCCTTTTCATTGTTGTGGCCTGGTTTCATGCGGATCACCTCGTGGCACTGTTCGCGCCGGGCATTGACGATCCGGCGATTAAAGCACTCACCATCCGAATGACCCGCATTGTCCTGCCGGCCCAGTTCTTTTTCTTTACGGGAGGCCTTTTCATGGCCGTACAGTTTTCAAAGGAACATTTCCTCATTCCTGCGCTGGCCCCCCTCCTCTATAACCTGGGCATTATCACGGGCGGCCTTGTTCTGGCCCCCTGGATCGGCATTGAAGGGTTCGCGTGGGGCGTGCTGGGAGGCGCTGTGGCGGGGAATTTTGCGGTGCAGTGGTTTGGCGCCGCACGTCTTGGCATGCGGTTCAGAATCTCTTTTGAATGGACCCATCCAGATTTGAAACACTATTTCCTTCTGACCCTTCCCCTTATCCTGGGCCTCACCATGACCTTTTCAACGGAGTTTTTTTTCAGGTTTTTCGGTTCTTACATGCCCCGGGGCGCCGTGGCGGCCCTCAACTATGGACTCAGGATCATGTTCATTCTAGTCGGCCTTTTCGGTCAGGCCGTCGGCACCGCATTTTACCCGTTCATATCCCGTCTGGCCACGGAAGGGCGCATGCCCGAAATGAACCGATTGCTGGACCGAACGGTGCGTATCCTCACCATTGTCATCCCCTTTTCCGTCTTTCTCATGGTCATCCGTCATGAAGCGGTTTTCATGCTCTTCCAGCGGGGCCGCTTTGATGCCGCGGCAACCGCCTTAACCGCCCATCTTCTGCCTTTTCTGCTGCTGGGCGCCTTCGCCTTCTCAGCCCAGACCATTGTGGTGCGGGGATACTATGCCCTTCAGAATACCCTTTTCCCTGCTCTTCTGGGGACAGCGGCGGTGCTGCTGAGCATCCCCGTTTTTATCCTGAGCATGCAGCGGTTGGGCCCATCCGGCGTGGCCCTGGGGGTTTCAGTTTCCGCGTTCATGCAGGTGGCTTTGCTTTACATCTGCTGGAACCGGCGCACCCAAAACAAGAACAGCCGTCACGTCTACGCCGCGGTCTTCAAGATGATGCTGTTGAGCATTTTTCTGGGAATAGCGCTTGAAGCCATCAGACGAATCGTTTTCTCAGGCCCGGGCGCCACCACCTTTTCCGGCGCGTTCTTGACGTGTTTCGGGTTGGGGGTTCTGTTTTTGTGCCTTCTTTATGTGGCCTGCAGGATCATGAAAATGACAGACATTCTTGAGATTCTTGAAAAACCGCTTCAAAAGCTCATAAAACGATTTTATAAGAATAAGGAGTAAAACAGATGAAAGATGAACGCGGGAAATACTATTATCCATTCCCACAAAATAAAAGAGTCCGCATGTATGTGCAGGAAACAGACGGCATGGTCCATTTCAGGCTCTGGAATGCCGATGAACCCAAACTATGGGAGGAACATAATTGGATCCCCTATGAGGCCATACAGCAGGCCACCGCCATGTATGAACAGAAGAATGATTTTAACCCCAACCAGGCGTACAATCTGGATATTGCAAAGGCGGTGTTGAAGGAATGATTCCTTACCGCAAATAAATAGGGTTTGAAAAAATCCATGGCCGAAGGCCGAAAAAAGGTACACCGCGACGAACTTCAACCCGGTAAACGCCGGGTCTGTCGATGGCGCGTGAAAACCGCGAACCGGTCCTTCGGGCTAACAGTTTTCCATTTCTGAACAAACGGATTTCCCCCTTATGCGGTGTTTCCACAAAAAGAGTGCCCGGTTGAAACGCCCTTTCTTCCCCCATTTCCAACGTCGGTCCCCCTTTACAGGCATAGAAAAACCTGAAACCTCCGGAAGATGCCAGCCGGTCGTGTGCCATATGAAGCCGACCTTCTTTCATAACATTGTAGACTTGTTTTCCCGCGTCAATTGAATCCTTTGCCAGGGGATGATCCAGCAACAGGTGAATATTGATGGATGAAAGCCCGTCGCGGTAAGAGAGGGGGGTCAAGCGGAACGGTCCCCAGCGAAAGAGCGCCCCGTGGGCATCGGAACCGCCAATGGCCACCACCCGTCGCGCTGCACATACCTTGTCCCAGAACAGAAGGGTTTTCCGGCTGGGACCTTTCAGGGTCCAGGTTTTGAACAGCATAAAAAAGAGACCATGCAGAACTGTTCTAACCCGTTCTTTCCATCGGGATGAAAAATTCCAGATACAGATTCCCGTGTAACCGGTCACCGAAAGATCGTTCCAGGTGTAGGCAATACTGTTATCCCGAAACGGCATCCCCTTTTCAAAGGGATGGGCGAGAAACCCGAAACCGCCCTTTTCCTTCACGTGATCAATAACCGACTGGGGCCTCAGGCCTTTTCCTCGCACCATCTCACTCAAATCAAAGGCCAGATAATGGTGAAAGCGCTTTCCCAGTTCAAGGCCCATCAGGACCAGTACGCCGCCATGATATCCCTCATATTCAACATGAAGGGTTTTTGCCATATAATCGTGATCATTAATAATAATAAAGTCAAGATTCGCCAACGCCGCGTGCCGGGCGATTTCGGGAACGGTTTTTTCGCCATCGGAATAGCGGGTATGGATGTGTACATTGCCGATATATTCGAAGTGATGTTCGCCCATTTCCTATTTCCGTGATCTTGATGAAGCCAACGCCCTAAGCCCCAGCCCCATGGGTTTCAGTAGGGCTGTCGCGGTAAGTGCCAGAACGCCCGCAAAAGAGAATACCATGTAAACCTTTTCCAGGATGGATATGGGACGGCCTTTCATTTCAGACATGAACAGGAGGTACACCGGGCCGGCCTCCAAAACCACAACCACGCCGATAAACAGGGCACTCACCATCATGTACAGAAGGCCGCCGAATCCGGTTGCCACCTGTCCGATATTTTCATGGTCAAACCTGGGATACATGGCGCCAAAGCCGATACCGAGGGACACAATACCCAATATCATCAGAAACATGGTGCCTGATGAGAGGAGCATCATAAACCGGGTGACTTCAAGAAAATCGTTGGTCACCACAATCAACACCAGCCCCAGGAAGAGCATGGGAACCAGGAAGAAGAAATACTTTCCCCACAGGTAACGCTTGAAGCTCATGGGAGAGGAACGCAGGATCCAGAACGCTTCCCCCTCGGCGCTCACAGCCGTGAAAACAAACCGCACCCCCACCGCCGCCAGGACGAAGCCGGCCAGCCCCATGTTCAGAAAAGCCAGTCCATTTTGAAGAAAGTCCAAGGGCAACGGACTTTTCTCCAACGGCAGGACCTTAAAATTATACACATACACCACCACCAGCGCGAAGAGGAGCAGCAACTGGGACCACTGGGTATTATCCCTGAAAAAAACCCGGATATCTTTGGCCATCATCACGGACAGATCCGACTTAAACGGTTTTGTGACGACCCGGGTCAACAGGTCAAGAATCCGCTTTCCGCCCATGAGCCTTTTTTTGGCCTCCTGGGCCTTGGAAAACCCGCCAAAATAGATAAAGCCGGCCGTCCAGATGTTCAAGACCAGCAGGGAGAGTGCGGTGGACCAGGTGAGAGCCAGGTAAAAGCCCTCCCCTGCCCTTTCGTCCCCTTGCAGACGCCCCCACAGGATCTCCGTGATCCAATGGGTGGGAAGATAGGGTGAATCGGGGGTTTTAAGGGCCGATACGTAGTGCATCACCGATAGCGCCGTCTCCGGATCGACCAGTCTTTCGGGCCTCAAAAACCGGAACAGGAGATACAGACCCACGACCATGAGGATGGACAGTAACAGAATCACGTCCCTTGTTCTCTGGGCCGGAAAAACGTGGACCAGGATCATGGTCAGAAGAATTCCCAAGCCCGAAGCGATGAGGCCCATGGCCACCATCAGGTGCAGGAGGCTCAAATAGAAACCCACACCGGGCGCATATACATAACCGTAAGCCCCGAGAATCGGTATGGCAAAAATCAGCGCCATCCAGGAACTGTTTAAGAAAGTGCTAAACGCCCGGGCCGCAAAAAGGACCTCCACGGATACCGGCGCCGAATGGCAGAACTCAAGATCTTTGGAAAGGTACAGGGTGGATAGGGCGGTGATGATATTACTAAAAATGAGCAGCGAAAAAAACGTCAAAAACACCATGCTCAAGAGTTCTTTCGCCAGGAGATCGCCGATCATCTCAACGGATTGAAAATAGACCAGCACCCGGGAAGAGAGCACAAACAGGATCAGGCCGAAGACAATTCCCAACCCCCCCATGAAAAGCGGTTTTTTGAATCCTGCCCCATGGGTCCGGCCCAGTCGGTTCTTAAAGCCCAGGATTCCGGGGCGTAATAGAAGAATCAGATGGCCCATGCAGATCCTCTTTCTCTTCGGTCAACCTCAAAAAGACCTCTTCCAGATTGCCGTCCACACCGGCCTGCCGGCGAAGGGTTTCACTTGTCCCTTGCGCAATCATCCGGCCATCCTGAATAATGGCGATTTCATCACAGATCTCCTGGGCCACATCCAGGGAATGGGTTGACATGAACAGGGTGGCGCCGTTTTTCGCTTGATCCTTGAAGATATTCTTAACCAGCCTGGCCCCCCTGGGATCCAGCCCCACCATGGGCTCGTCCACAATGAGCACTTTTGGCCGGTGCACCAGGGCCCCGCACATGACCAGGCGTTGCTTCATCCCGTGAGAATAGCCTTCAATCAATTCCTCCCCCCACCGGGCCAGACCAAAAAGATTCAGCAAATCATGGATGCGGTGGTTCAATTCACCGTTATTTGCGAGGCCGTAAAGTCCCGCCACAAAATGAAGAAATTCCAGGCCCGTGAGCTTTTCATAAAGAAACGGCCGATCGGGTATGAACCCCACACATTGTTTGGCAGCAACCGGGTCTTTTGCCAGGTCATGGCCGTTAATAATGATCTGACCATCGCTGGGCATCAAAACGCCTGCCATCATTTTGATGGTCGTCGTCTTTCCCGCACCATTGGGCCCCAGGAACCCGAAACGAGACCCCTGTTTTATCTCCAGGTTTATCCCGTCAACGGCCCGGAGTGTTTTGTACCTTTTGGAAAGATTGATCAACCGAATCATAAGTATAGTCCACGACGTCCATTTGCAGTTTGCCCATCAGGGCCATCAGTTCAGCCTGTTTCTCCAGTCCCCCGTGGACCAGTTTGATATGGGTCGCATCGGTGGGCATCTGGTTGAGCGTGGCATCCATGGAGATCCAGTGACCGAGATACGCCTCGGTCCACGCATGATAGAAGAATCGATGGTCCGTGTAAACAATCCCCACACATTCCCGAGCGGGAATACCGGCAGCCCGAAGGAGCGCCGTCAACAATACCGCATGTTCGTTGCAGTCGCCCACCCTTGTTTCCAGAACCGCCAGAGCGTCAGGGACACTGACAACGGGCCGTTTTTCAACATTTTCATATACCCAACCCATCAACTTTCGAGCCACAACCCGGCGATCCGTCTCACTCCCCACAATTTCCCCGATCTTTTCCACGAGGGCTCGGTCATCACTCTGAATGTTGATTCCGGGCAACATAAAAGGCTTCATATGGGGCGCCATATCCGCTTTTAATCGCTTCGAAAGGGCACTCGAAGGCAAGCTTTCCTGATGGATCTCCAGCATATTCTTTCTCAGCTTCTGCCGCCCTTCATTCAACACCGAAAGGTTAAAACCGGTACCCTGAAGCCCTGCCACCTTGACTTTCAGATAGTTGATTTCACGGGGCCGTTTCAAGGTCTGTTTTACGGGGATGGCGGCGGCATCATAAAAATCAACGCCGGCCGAACCCTCCACATCAAACGGCGCACGATCCTTGTCGGAACGGACCAGGGTCAATCCCATAAAGCCCTCTTCCTTCAACAAAACCCCTTCTTCATCGAGCCAGAAAACCAGCGTCTGTCCCCAAACCTCTGTTTCCAGACGGAAGGCGGGATATTCTCTGCCATCTACGGAAATGACCGTCTTGCCGGTGACCTTGATCAGCATTTCCTTGTGAGAAAGGATGGAAGGATCAAAGAAGGTGAATCGGAATGCATCGCCGATTCCGAGAGCACACCCTTTGAAAAATCCCGGGAGGCCGGCACCGATGGTCAGAGGACCGGCGAGCGGAATCAGATGATCCCTCTTCCGGTCGCCTTCGCCAACTTCCACAACCATACGGTTTTCTTCAACTTTTCCAGATACACGGAAACGAACCACGCCGGAATCAATGACCAGCCGAAACCGTTTCAGCAAAAACCCTTTGTCCACCACGGCCCGAGTGGTCATACGCACGACGCTCGGCTGCCCCATCAGGTTCAGCGCCAGCACCATTTTTTCTTGAATCAGTTGATCCCCTCCGAGAGGGCTAACCTTGGTTTCAGAAAAACCGACCTTTTTCCCCTTGAGATAGATCTCCATCCAATCGTGCTGGAAACGTTCAACGGATTCGAGTTCCGCCTGAATCGGGGTCCCCGCAACCTGATCAACTTCATGAAAATGCGTTTTACGAATCAGTAAAGCCACCATCACCAACCAGAATGCAACGATACCCGCCCCAAGGAGATAGAACAGCTTTCTTTTGTTGATCAGGGCCATAGATCGAGAGATGGGACGGTGTTTGAAGTTGGCATGAATTCCCAGGTTGGAGCGTGAGAATTAGGAATTCGGAGCGTTTGAACAAGGAATTCGATGTTGGACGTTGGATGTTCGACGTTCACCTTTCCTTTACATCTTGTATTTTCCAAAGTCGTCAGGGTCCAGGTTTTCCAATATTTCCTGCCACTTTTTTCCCTTTTCAGTCTTATCCTGAGCAACGGCTTTCAAATCGATCTGGGTTGACCGGCTGATGACGTCTTCAGAAACAAAAATAGGTGCGTCCAACCTGAGTGAAAGGGCGATGGCATCACTGGGTCTGGCGTCAATGGACATGTCCTTGCCGTTGAACTCAAAATTTATGCGCGCGTAGTACGTATTGTCCTTGAGATCACAGACTTCAATTTTGCTGACCCTGACGTGAACCATGTCCATCATATTTTTCAAGAGATCATGGGTCATGGGCCTGGAAAACTTAATACCTTCCAGTTCGCTGGCAATGGCGGTGGCCTCCAGCAAACCGATCCATATGGGAAGTGTACCATCCCCATCAATCTCCTTGAGAATGACAATCGGGCTGTTGGTGATAGGATCAACGGTTAAACCGGATATGGACATTGGCGTATACATAATTTCCCCCGGGAATTTTCAGCTTGACCAAACTGCATCATCGGTTGTTATTTTTAACCATACAATTGTTTTTGTCAACAACCGTGTGGACAACCCGGTAAACACCGTATACACCATGCAGAAAAGAATATGAATCTTACGCGAACCATTTGTTCCTTGCCAGAACCTTTCATGGATTGTAGAATTCATGATTCTTTTCCCGGAGCATCTGTCTGGGGAACATTGAAACCGCACACAACTGTTTTAAGGAGCCTAATGAAGAACAAAAAACCATATTTCCCCTTTGTGGTCGATTACAAACCGCGATTTTTCCTGAACTGGATTCTTTATAAACTGTTCAAACGGGTCCGCTACAACGAGAGTATGGCCCTGAAATTAAAAGCAATGAACCGGGAAGGAACTGTGGTTTACACCGTGAAATACCGGGGCCGTCTGGACTATTTGCTTTATCACTACCGTTATTTAACCAGCCGCCTGCCCTACCCCAAAATCGCCTTCAACCTTAACATGGCCCTTGTCCTTCCCCTGGGGCACCTCTTCAAGGTCTTCAAATTCTACCTGTCCGGCGTTCTCAGGGAAGGCCGCTTCCCAAGTCCCTTCAAAACAGGCTTTTATGAAAAAGCCATTCAAGAAGGCACGTCCGCACTGGTCTTCCTGGTGGATCCTGTGGGATTCACCCGGCATTTCATCTATGCAGAAAAGGACCCCTTGACTTTTTTGCTGGAAACCCAGAAAAAGATGGATCGACCCATCTTCGTGGTTCCCCAGTTGATTCTTTACAAAATGACCCCTGAAAAAAGCCGTCACAGCCTCCTTGACATTTTTTTTGGATTTAAGGATAGGATCGGTTTTCCCAGAAAAATCGTCCTCTTTTTCAGACACAACCGTCGCGCATTTATCGATTTTGGGGAACCCCTCAACCTGCAACAGGTCCTGGCAAGCAAACCCTCGGACCTCTCACTGGAAAATTTGACGGCGGAAGTCAGAAAAACGCTCCTTGAAAGCATTGATCAGCAAAAACGGGTCATTCTGGGACCGGTCTTGAAATCCAGACAGCAATTTAGAGAAACCGTTCTGAGTGACCCGAAAGTGATCGAGGCCATCGAGAAAAACGCTTCCGAAAAGAAGGCCGGCCTAAAACAGAGCAAGAAAAAAGCGGTAGCCTATTTCGATGAAATCGCCGCGGATTTCAACATTGCCGTTATACAATTCTCCTTTATCGTATTGAGCTGGGTTTGGAAAAAGATGTTCCAGGGCATCGATTTGGACTCGGGAGAACTGGCCAAGCTCAGGGAATGGAGCCGAAAAGGGCCGGTGATCTATGTGCCTTCGCACAAAAGTCATGTGGACTATCTGGTTCTCAATTTTGTCCTCTACGTAAACCATCTGCACATTCCCAGAACTGCCGCAGGCAAAAACCTTGTCTTCTGGCCCCTGGGCAATTACTTCAGAAAGACGGGCGCGTTCTTCATTCGGAGGACTTTCAAGGGCGCCAAACTCTATTCAACGGTTTTTTCACGTTATATTAAGGCACTCCTTCAGGAGAACACCCCTCTGGAGTTCTTTATTGAGGGCGGCAGAAGCCGAAGCGGGAAACTGATCCTTCCGAAAATCGGGTTCCTCACCATCCTGATCGATGCCTACCGGGAGCACTATTGCGAGGATCTCGTCTTTGTCCCCACATCCATCGTTTATGATCGCATTCTGGAAGGACAGGCATACTTAAAAGAGCTGGGCGGGGGGAAAAAGAAAGCGGAAAACCTGCAACAGTTTGTGAGCATCAGACGGTTTTTGAAAAAAAAATATGGGAAAATCTACATTCGCTTTGGTCAACCCATTTCCCTCAAACAATACCTGACCGAAAAACCGCATCTGGAAGACAAAAAGCATAAACAGCTGGCATTTCACATCATCAGGTCCATTAACAAGGTCACCCTGGTGACGCCGATGGCTATTATGGCATCCGCTATTCTCGCCAAACACCGCAGGGGTTTTCAAATGCAGGAGATACTGGAAACCGCTGAGGCATTTCTGGCATTCATAAAAACACGCGGTGCGCCTGTTGCCGATTCCCTTCAACAATGTGAAAAAGCCATGGAAGAGACCCTTGTCGTCCTGTTGAGAAGCAATGTTCTGGAAGCCATCAAGGATGTGGGTGAATCCGAAACGTTTTATTATGCAAAGGAAGAGAAAAAGCCGGAATTGGAATTCTACAAAAACAGTATGATACACTGTTTTATTCCCCAGGCCTTTGTTGCCCTTTCCCTGCTGACCGGAAACGAGGAAATCACACCCCGTGAAAAAGTGGCCATGGACTATGTGTTTCTCAAAAAAGTTTTCAGACATGAATTCATTTTTGAGGAAGAAACACAAACCCCTGAAATGGAAGTGAACAGCATCCTGGATTATTTTTTCCAGACCTCACTGCTGGTAAAGAGCGATGTCAGGGCCGGCTACAGTCTCACCCGACCCGGTTTTGACCAAGTGACGGTCTGGGCCAACCTTGCCAAAACGTTCCTTGAGTCCTACTGGATCGCAACACGCGCCATTATTAAACGCCAGAAGGACGGTAAAAAGCGCTCGGACATGCTGAAAAGCATGAGCTATCTGGGACAGCGTTATCACAGGCTGGGGCTCATAGACCACCTCGAAGCGGTTTCACAGGTAAACTTCAAAAACGCAATCCGCATGATCGAGGAAGACTTCCCCCTGTCCGCGGCTACAACTGAAGAAGCCCGGCAAGAAACCTGCGAAAATCTGGGCCTATTCAGCAAACGGTTGCATCAATTTTCCCAATACAATAAATAACTTCCACTTTTTCCGTCAGAGACCATGGATACCTTTCCCGCGGATTTCATTCCGGAACCTGTATTGTTCCTAACCGAAAAGCTTAAACGTGCAGGGCATCAGTCGTTTGTGGTGGGTGGCGCCGTGAGGGACATCCATCTGGGCAGGCCGGTGATGGATTGGGACCTGGCCACCTCGGCATCGGTTGAGACCATTCAAAATATTTTCGGGGACACATCTCAGTATACCTTGCAGCATGCCACGGTGGCTGTAATGGTTAAGGGCAGGCCTTATGAAATTACCCCGTTCAGAGGGCAAACAAACACTTTGGAAGAAGATCTTTCAAAAAGAGACCTGACCATCAATGCCATGGCCCTGGATTCGGAAACCGGAACGCTTTTTGATCCTCATAACGGCTGCGGAGACCTTCGGGATAAAGTCATTCGTGCGGTAAACGACCCGGAAGATCGCTTTCGGGAGGACCCTTTAAGACTTATGAGGGCCGTACGGTTTGGCGCACAACTGAATTATAAAATCCATAGGGACACCTTGTCGGCGATCTCAATCTCAGCCCCGCTGCTTTCCACCGTCGCGCCGGAACGGATTCGGGACGAACTGCTGAAAATTCTCATGGTCCCAAAACCATCCGGATCCTTCAACACCCTGGCAACAACCGGGCTTCTTGAATCCTTCATATCGGAGCTTCTTGAAGGACGGCTAAAAAGGCAGAACCACTATCATCGCTACACGATCTTAAAACACATTTTGAAAACCGTGGATCATGTAAAGCCCGACCCATTGCTGCGGGTGACAGCCCTTCTTCACGACATCGCCAAACCCCGCATACGAACAAAAATTGACGGCATATGGCGGTTTCACGGCCACGAAAAAGCGAGCGCCCTGCTGGCCGAAGAGATCATGAAGCGACTGAAATTCAGCAACGACATGATTCGGAACGTTATCCATCTGATCAAAAACCATTTGATCGGATACAACTCCCAGTGGAGTGACGCGGCCGTTCGGCGGCTGATTAAACGGGTTGGAACGGATTCCATCGGGGATCTGGTGGTTTTTCGCAAAGCCGATATTCTAGCCCATGGAAAGAACACCGGAAACCAGGATCTGCTCTCTCAGTTGGAGGGGAGAATCCAGGCACAGCTCTCATCTTCCCCTCCCATCCATGTTTCGGACCTGGCCATCGACGGCAATGAGGTCATGCAACTTACGGGGATTAAACCCGGTTCGGCCGTGGGAGAGATATTGAATGAACTTTGCAGCATCGTTTTAGAGCATCCCCAGTGGAATCGAAAAGAAAAGCTGCTGGAGATTCTCAAAGCCGGGAACACGGGCCACAGAAAAAAGAATCAAAAGAAGTAATAAACCCTGTCAACACACTCGACTAAGCGGGACACCTGTAACAGATTTCAGAAAGCACGAATAGCACTCAAATTGTCAAGTGGCTTTTCCATGCCAACGACAGTCACATTTTCACAAAAACCCAAGAATCGAAAAAACGACATTTGGCCATCATTGACGAGGCATCAATTCGATTTCATAAATCTTCGGCCAGCATTTTCCAGCGACGAAAAAATGTCCCGTTTCCCCGTCATGGGAAATTCCGTTTAACACAAAGGGATCTTTCAGGATGTCCGGGGCCGGATTGATCCCGCTCATATCGATCCATCCGGTCACGGCGCCCGTTTCAGGTGAGGCCCTCACAATCCTTACCGGTGAAGCGGCATCCCAAAATCCTGCACAAACACATTCAGACTGACCATGTTGTTTCCGGGCGTTGGATCGTCATCTTCTTCCGCAACCATCACCTTCAGGGTGTGCTCCCCAGGTGTTTCAGGGGTCCAGCGGCAATAAAAATCATTTTCTCCCGGGTTCAGGCCGAACGCCCGTTTTACCGAGAACACGTTGCCGTTGTCATAGAAAAAGACCTCCATGTGGGGTTTGACCGCATCGTCGACCGCGATCCTCACCTTTAGGCGGTAAGTGGTATGGGTGAAAAGATAATCGTCCCCGTATGTTTCACTTTCAGCGGTGGCTTGCACCTCCAGGCTCTCCGGTGTGATGGAGACCTCCCGGGTGCCTCCCGCGCCGTCCTCTTGAGGAAGCACTTCAGAGGCATCGCTTTTTGGGGAAAAGATTTTGAAGGAGTTGTCCCAGGGCCAATATCCCTGGTTGTTGGACGCGCAGGAGATGTTGCACTCTGCGGAAGCAGTATCCTTTCCCGTGGGGCATGGACCCGGGTCGGACTGGACATCCTTACCGGATTGATCCCGATAGTATTGATCCGCGGCATATAGCTCATGGATCTCGTCCTTAACATCGTTGTTGGGATCCACGGTCACGTAAATCACATAACTTTTGGCCGTATTCGGTTGATCCCCGCCAAGTCCGGAGGTGTCCCACTTCACATAGATGTCCCGATGCTCCAGGGGATCCAGGCCGTCCACCCATTTATCCCCTATCCAGTGGGTTGAGGGATCTGTGTCAAACCCCGGATCCCCGTCTTTCAGGTCCGGATCGAATTCCGCATAGTTGAATCGAACATGGAACCCCCCCGAAGGGGTGTCTAAACTATAGTTGTAGACCGTGGTCAGCACATAGACGATATCTCCCGCCGTGGGGGATGTGGCAACGAAGAGCTTATCTGTATCTTTTGTCTTGGGTTCGTTATGCAAGAGGAAAAGGCGCCTCATTCGGCTTCGGTCCTGTCTGTATTTTGAAAATGACCACGTTCCGTAATAAGTGGGATCCGTGTCAGATTTTGTCCAGAAAAATTTCTTGGGAAGGTTAAGCGACAGGTCCGGATACCCATGGTAATGTCTTTGCCACCAGACCCCCTGTGTGGAGCCTGTCGGGTCTACCGCCTGGGCCATCTTCAGAGTTCCGTCTTTTGTTGAATAAACAGCGGGTTTGAATTGATATGCTTGATCTGCATTCGCGTCACCGGGCATATTTATTGACACACCTTCTGAGGATGACATTGTCTCTTTCGAAACATCTCTATCTGACCAAGTCTTGCCAATGTGAAATGAAGCATCAAGATTTAAGTACCATTTTTGTTTCTCAACAATTTCATAAGCTGTTGCTTGGAATCCAAGTTGAAAGTCAGCATTATAGCTCCATGTGTGGCTATGGGATTTTTCCGTCACTGTCCAATCGGTGCTGGCCCACTCTATTCCTATTTCCCCCTTTCCGGTGCTCCACTCCTGTGTTGAAAGCACACTCATAACTGAATCAAGGTCATGATGGTGACCGTCCTCATCTTTAACAGTATAGCTTCCCTTATCTTCAGGGAACGCTTCATCACTAATCTGCGGATAGGAGAGTATATTACCGTTTTCATGAGAAGGCTGATAATAGTCCGACATATCGCAGCCCCAGCCATTAACCTTGGACTTTACGGGACCCGGCATCATGACATCATAAAATGTGTTTAAACCATTTTTATCTTTTAAGCCTATTATTGGGAATCGCCATATATCAATCAGTTTGAAGTGGACTTGCACATAGTCGTCGCGATCCGTATGATATTCGCATTGACTTTGGCTTGACAAATAAGCACCGTTCAGTTTCTTGGTTACACTGTTATAGTCAAAACTGGTTTTCACACTCTCCTTGGTAGTAATTTCCGCTTTTTCTTCTTCAACACCATCCCTTAGTGTTTGTTTGGAGGAAGCTTGCAAGGAAGCGCCCCAACCAAAATTTGTGCTATCTTGATGAGTGTTTGTAAATGTTGTGCCCTGTTTATCTGTAAAAGTGGAGTAAAAATTCCTTTGCCTGCTTATCCGAAAGATCTGCCACTTTCCACCCTCATCAGGGAGGTAATCCAGATGTTTTGGCGGCTCCTGGATTATATGATCCGCCCTGAGCATGCTGGGGATGACCAAGTGAATGGGAGCACCCAGGTAGTACCCCTTCCCGTCCCTGTCGGAAGCCACAATGGGAATACTCATGAATTGCTGATCCGAGGTCCTAGGTTGGCCGGGATGAAAATCCCCCTGGTATTTCAAACTCAGTTTAAGGCTTTCGTCCAGATCGAAGACCGCGAATTTCGGCTGTTGGTTATCGGCCCATGAAACCGCCAACTGCTGGCGCACCTTATCGGCATCCAGGCCCTTGAAGTTTCCCGAGGTTATCTTGGGGATACAGGTATTGTCCGGGCCATAAACGATTTTTTCATGGCCCGGATCAATAAAGACGTTAGCAAGCTTGGGGTTAAAATCGTCGTCCACTTCAAAAGTCATTACATTGATATAATACTGCTCGTCATTCCAGGGGATGCAGGCCATGGCGATCTGCCTTCGAGCCGTGGAAAAGCCTCCCGTGGGGTTAAACTTAAACAATCCCGAAGTGATGGTAGCCCCCCTGACGCTGCCATAAAGTTCGCCTGGGCCCATGGGAAGATCCCACTGTCCGCTCTTCTTCATTTTGAGATTCTTATCGGTGGTGAGTATCCATAGTTGGGGCGACAGGCTCAACAAGTCATATGGGTCCCCCATTTGAAAAGAGGAGATGCAAACGGCGATTTCATCGATGCCGTCTCCGTTGAAGTCCCCCGAGGTCAGATCAACAACGTTGTACTGCCAATTGCCGGTTACATCGAAACCGTCGGTGTAAGCATTTTTAAACGTCAGTCCGCTGTTATCATAATCAAACGTATCGATCTCATATTTCTGATTGCCCCCATGGCTGTCCGCGGTCCGAAACCCCACGGCGATTTCACAGACCCCGTCATCATCATAGTCCCCCAGGGCAACGGAAAAATGGGGCCGGGTGTATTCGTTGTGTTCAGTGGAATAATCAAGGTTATAAATTTCATCGTTCCAAGACATCCGTTTCAGATCCTTGTCGAGAACCACCACGATTAGATCATCTCCAACCCCGTCTGACTTAGTATCTTCATACCGCCGAAAAACCACGACGATTTCATCATTATATTCACCATCATCATTCAACTTCCGATCCACATCCCCCACGGCAATATCGATGCTGTAATAATCATTATGAGAGGTATCGTCGGGAAAATCGATATTTGAAAACGCGCCGGTGGCCTTGGTGTTCACGTCGGGGTTATCCACCAAAAACACATACGGTTTGTTTTTCTTGCCATCGATAGTGTAGAAAGCCCCACCACACTATCCTTTTCAGGCGTGAGCCTTCCGGAGGCTATGGCCGTGGGCGAGATGACGTTCTTGTTGATCTCCCCATAATCCGGTTCGTTCAGTATGGCGGAATTATGGTTGTGCCAGGCGGTAAGATCGGTGTTGTCTGGCGTGTTCCAGTTTCGGGTCAATGTATGGTCGCCCATATTCCCGAAAAGGGTACACAGGTAATCGTCCTTCAATAGATAAAGGCGGCTGGGGTTTTTGACCGGGTTGGTTGCTCCGGGACGGTAATCCGATTCGGTGGTATCGGTCTTTTCAAGGAATGGTGGATTTTCTCCCCGAGCCGGCCCTGATATTTGAAAAACACCTGAAAAAACAATCAACGCCGCCATGATCAACATCAACCCGGAATGTCTCCCTTGTTTCATTATCCTCTCTCCCTGTTTAAAGTTTTTTTCAGCATATAGACTTGCTGAGTAAAATACCACTTGAGCCGGACCACCTGTTCCGGCACATTAGTGGACAAACATTAACTATACACCCAACCGATGCAAATGGTCACACAAAAAAATCACTAAAATGTACCGGATCGGAAAATATGTACCTTGACATCCTATGTTGAAAGTACATATCGTTTGAGATATTTCCTTTGTGGGATATCATGGGCGCCGGGTATCAGGCCAAAGGGGTATGCCGCCCCTATCATGATTGCACCATGAAATCAAAAAGGTATCAACAACTTCTGTCAGGTATGTCAAAGAGCCATCCGAAAAACCATTTTAGAGAACATGGGGGATTTCAATGAAAAATCTTGATTCTCTCGCTGAAAAAGGACCGCTCACGGACTTCAAAACCCGCTTGAAGGCCCAATCCCATACGCCTTCTGAACTGTTTCTGGCCGTCCGCACCGCCCTATTGTGGAAACAGGCGGAAAAAGCCCGTCTGCTTTTTGAAGCAGGGGTGGGCCCTCTAAAGGAAAATGAAGAAAAAGATCAATTGCCGACCCATGCGGCCTCAAAAAAAAACAAGCCGGTTCTCCGGATGTTCCCTCCGGGAACATAGGGACGTTCTTGATTTATTGACTTTCCGACAGTATTTCCTCTATATCCTCTTGTCCCAAAAGTTTCTGCCCGCGCAAAATTGCCCTGCTCACCGCTGACGGGCTGACACCGAGTTCTTCGGCAATGGAGACGGAGGGAAACCCAAGCTTACGAGCTCCCACGTAGCAGAGAACCGCACGTGCCTGCGAAATGCTGGCAACTTTGCTTCCAGATTTCAGATCTTCTATCTCCAGACCGAAATGAGCACCGATTCTCTCAACCAATTGCGGCAGATCTATTCCCCTCTGCCTCAGTCGGGACTTCCGCTCCCAACCCTCGCCGGCTTCTTTCAATATGCGCTCAACAAATTCGGATCCGCCAAGGATCCGTTCATCCGCCCTCACCTTTTCACCCGAGCCCCGCAATTCTTTCAGGTTTTTCCATCCCCCCACGGAGCGAAGCAATCCACCGCCCACCAGTTCCGGGCTTCTCCCTTTTTCGACCCCTTGGGCAACAAAGGAAAGGTATTGATGTTTTGCGTGTCTTTCAGTGGTTCCAAAATATCCCAGTACATAGTTTCTGTCTTGCCAGGCTTTTTCCATCTTACCCATCAACACGGAATGACCCGAGTAAGGGTAGGATTCCAGGTCCACGAGATTTTTTACGAGTCCGGCACGAAGTGGGTTGAGATGGATATACCTCACAAGCTCTTTCAAATAGGCATCTTCCTCACATAGAATCGATTTGTAACGGTTCTGAAAAAGATGCCCATGACGATGGTGGCGCCTGTTGAAGGTCACAGCATAGCCCGTCAGAACCCGCCTCATCACATGGGCAATCGGATACTCGCCCGTCCTGAAAAGAAAATGTCCATGATTGCCAAGCAACGACCACGAATAGCAGGGAGTGGCGGTTTCCAGCAAGATACCGCCAAGCCGAGCGAGAAAGGACTCCCGATCCGCATCATCCCGGTAAATCGCCCTTCTTTCGATTCCACGAATGATGATGTGGTGGAGCGCCCCAGGGGCGTCTATTCGTGATTGACGTGGCATTCATCTTTCTTAACAATAGAAATTCTTCATGTCAATATATCAAGAACGTCCCCATTTCCCCATTTCCCGGCTCCATTTCCCCGGATCGCTCTGAGTGAGATTATCCCCTTGACCATCCGCCTGCTATTCTTTATACTCCAAAAACTTAAAATTGATATACTGAATGGCTTGTTCTGATTTTCGACTCAACGGAGAAAAATGCGATTTCATTTAAGAAAGACCGGCCTTTGCTTATGGGTGTTCCTTTGTCTGGCCCTGGCATTTGCCGGTTGCGCCACTGACTCCCATCAACAAAGCACTGCTTCCGGCCCATCTGCGGGAACCGGGACTTCCTTAGACACATCCATTGCGAGTCCATCGACCGGACCCGATCCATCCTCTAACCCGACCACTGTTTATGGCGATTCGGAAGAAGCAGCGCATCATTTTCCGGAAATGGACACCAGCGATAACGCTTTTCTCCATCATGAAAATGGAGAACATCTCACATCATTTCCCCGAGCGAACGAGGCGGAAAAATCCAACCAGGAACTGCTCGACTCCGCCCTAGAATTCTGCAATGCGTCCAATGATTTCTGGGAGCAGGGAGATCTGGAAAACGCCATTGATGCCCTGGACGAATCTTATTCCATTATACTGAAAATCAATCCTAACAAATCACCGGAAATCCAACAGCAGATTGACGATTTGCGGTTCACCATTTCCCAACGCATCCTGCAGGTCTATTCATCCCGATTTACCGTTCTAAACGGCAATCACAAGGCCATTCCCCTGGATATGAATCCCCATGTGAAAAAAGCCCTGGACCTGTATAAGGGACGTTACAAGAAATCCTTTCTGGTAGCCTACCGACGATCAGGGAAATATCGGCCGTTTATCGTAAAACACCTTAAAGAAGCGGGTCTGCCCGAAGAACTCTCCTGGTTACCCCTGATTGAAAGCGGTTTCAAAATAAGGGCCCTTTCACGGGCACGGGCGTTGGGAATGTGGCAATTTATTGCGTCCACCGGCTACAAATTCGGTCTGAAGCGGGATCGATGGGTTGATGAAAGAATGGACCCGGAAAAATCAACGGAAGCCGCCATCGCTTATTTGAATGAACTTCACCAGATTTTCGGCGACTGGTACACAGCCCTTGCTGCCTATAATTGTGGTGAAGGCCGCGTTCTGAGAACCATCAATTCCCAAAAAATTAATTACCTGGACCACTTCTGGGATCTCTATACACGGCTCCCCTCAGAAACGGCTTTCTATGTCCCCAAGTTTCTCGCAGTACTGCACATCATTCATAACCCGAAAGCACACGGTTTTTCGCTGCCACCGGTGGACAAACCCCTAGCAACGGAAACCGTTACCATTAACAGACAAATTTCCCTGAAATCAATGGGAAAGCACATCGGTGTTTCATCCGATGTTTTGCGGCAACTGAACCCCTCCCTCAAACACCGTACAACCCCGCCACGACCTTACGCTGTCAGGGTTCCCGAAGGTAAACGGGAGATCATCCTGGCCAAACTGAGTCAGATGCCCGACTATCGCCCGCCGGCTCGACCCACATACAAACGCGGTACAGCGACCCACCGGGTCAGAAAAGGTGAGACGCTTTCAACCATTGCCCGCCGATACGGTACCAGCGTGAGATCGATCATGCGTGCCAACGGTCTGAAAAGCAGCCGATACATCAAAGTGGGATGGAAGCTCAAAGTACCCGTCAAAAAAAGATATGCTTCCACCCGGAAAACCGCACCATCCACCATTTCTTCAAAAAAAAGAAATCCGAAAACGTACTCCCCCGCGTCTCGACGTTACGCGGTTCGAAAGGGGGATTCCCTCTGGAAAATCGCCAACCGTTTCAGGACCACCACCAAGGCCATACAGACCGCAAACAGAATGTCCGGTACCGCATTGAGTATCGGCCAAGTCCTTATAATTCCCAGCCTTCCCACCACCGGAAGCAAAGTCAAAACAGCTTCCTACAGGGTTCTCAAAGGAGATTCTCCCTATATCATTGCCCGTAAACACCAGATGGACATCTCAACCCTGCTCAAATTGAACCGGCTGACTCCCCGGAGCACCATTTTTCCCGGCCAGGTTCTCCTGGTCAAAGCGAAGTAACCGTATACAAAACGATTTCGACCACCTCATTAAGGTCCCTGCACACATAATCCGGTTTTGGATCCCCCGGCACCATGGATGATTTTCTCCCATTGGTCAACAGGACTGTCGTGGCGCCGGCCCTTTTTCCCGCAATCACATCAAACCTGAAATCTCCCACCACCATCAGCTCCTCAGAAAAACACCCCATGCGATCTGCCGCTTTGAAGACCCCTTCGGGCGAAGGTTTCGGCAGAGCCGCTTCACGGGCGATCACCACATCAAAATCATCGGATTCAATGCCGTCAAATTGTCGAAGGGCTGAAACAACCGATTTAAGACTGTTACGGGTAATGATGCCAATGGGGATACCCCGTCCTCTTAATGTGGAGAGACACGCCTCCGCACCCTGATTGGGAATGGATAACCGTGCGGCTTCCGCTTCATGACCCTCAAGAATCCCTGTGAGTACAACCCGGTCTTCAGGTGTCTGCAATTTGATGTACTCCAGAATCGCCAAATCATGAGGACATCCAATCTCCTCTTTAATCGCCAGAAAATCGATGGCGCCGGGTTGCGTGAGCGTGCCGTCGAAATCGAACAAAACTCCTTTCATTTATAATCCTCTTCTGTTTCCGCCGCCAATGCCGCGGTGCCGGACGTTTCTTCCTCCTTCGCACCCTCATCGAGCCATACCTCAAAAAGTTTGAAGCCGAGAGAGAGAATAATGGCGCCGATGAAAAGACCGACAATGCCATTGAGTATGAATCCGCCGATGGCGCCGATGAACACCACCAACATGGGCACATCAACGCCGCGACCCATTAAAAGGGGTTTCAAAAAGGAGTCGCATCCGCCCACAAGCAAGTTCCAGATGGCAAACAATATGGCCGGAACCATACTGGTCGTATAAAACACGTAGATAACTATGGGGGCCAGGATAATAAAGGTGGGCAACTGAATCACCGCCAGAATCAGGACAATCAGTGCCCAAAGACCCGCCCCGGGAACACCCGCCACGAGACAACCCAGTCCCGCCAGGATGGCCTGTATAAGCGCCACCCCCAGAATGTCCCGGGCGACACTTCGCACGGTCGCCCCCGAGAGTTTCACAAGGTCTGTTCCCCGTTCACCGGCAAGGCGAACGGAAATGGCCCGCGCTACCTGAATGCCGCGTGTTTCATTTGCGAGCAGAACACCGGCAATGAGAATGGCAATCCCAAAACTCACGATTGCGAATCCCGCGCCGGCGGCCGTGTTGAGCAGCCACAGCCCCAATGATTTGAGATGGGGTGCGATCTGGCCCACGGCAGCGGTGAGATTTTCTGAAGAAAGGTGCCAGAAATTATAGAGCGTTTGGCCGATGACCGGCCAGCTTTTGACCTTTTCCGATGGTGCGGGGATACGAAGAGACCCTTCAGAGAAATCAGCGGATAACTTCTGGGCGGTTTCCACAAGAGAAGTGGCAAACATCACGCAGGGAACAATGATGATGACCAGAAGAAGCAGTGTAACCAGCGCTGCAGCCAGCTTCTTACGTCCCCCCAGGACTGAATTCAGCCAACGATACCCTGGGGAAATGGCAATGGCAATGATGATGCCCCAGACGAAAATCTGGATGAACGGCTGGGCAATCCGGAAACACCAGAACAGAACCAGCACCACAAGGCCCACATGGATGGTTATCTCCAGCGTCTTGGCGATAAGGGGTTTATCGCTCAAAGGATCATATGAAGAATTCATTTTTGGACCTCCAATCTATGGTAGGATTTTCTCAAATTTCGGCTCTTGAAGTCTGAAACCCTAATTCTTTTCCTTCTTCAAATGGCAACCCCCGCATTTCCTGTAGGCACCGGTCTTCATCTTTTTTTTCGCCAGGTCTTTGTGACATCCTTTGCACTGGTAATGAAAAGCCTTTTGAAGCATGATTTTGTTATGTTCTTTACTCTTTGGATCGTGGCACTGATTGCACCGCTTCGTCTCTCCCCACGGCACCCAGACATTCTGTCCATCTTTGTAATCGTGATGACAATCCCAGCAGAAGAGTTTGTATTGGTACACATGCTTTTTATGGGTGAATTCCACCGGTCCCTTTCGTTTCTTTTTATACCCCTGGTTATTGAGCAGGATCAGATCGAGATTTCCCGGATCTGCCTTTGCTTCCTCACCGGATGAAACCTCCGCAATCTTTGCCATTTCAGCGTCAAGTGTTGCAACTTGCCATCCCGCAAAAACCAGAGCGATCAATACCGACAGAAACAATCCCTTCAAAAACACTTTCCAATCCATAGCTACCCTCCTTATACTATTATAAAATCCAAAACCCTATCACCGATTGGTGAATGTTTTATCTAGTGCCCGAACGAAAACTGTCTTTTTCGCCAATCTCTGCGTCAGATAAAAATTTTAATCCTCGAAATACTAAATGTATTCCTGTGGTTAAAATTTTGATCTTCCTTGATCTTGACAAAAAATCCTAGTTTTCGTTCAGACACTATCTAATAACCCTCGTCGTGAGTGCCCATATAGACGGGAATAGTAGTTTCACTACGAATAAGAATTTCAATGGTAATTCATTGGATTTAAAGCATTTCAGGAAGCGGCACAAGATATTTTCTTCGTTTCCTGACCTTGAAATGGTGCGTATATCCCGCATCACGGGCCAGCTGAAGGGCAGCGGGAAAGTCCTTTCCCACGTCCTGCGGGCTGTGGGCATCGGACCCAAAGCAGATGGGAATATCCCTTTCCCGCGCCAGGGAAACGATCAGGGCCGATGGATAAATTTCCCCCACGGGTTTCCTGAGGCCCGACGTATTCAACTCCATACCCATTTCAGCCGCCGCCACCCGGTCCAAAACCGGCTGCACCATCTCCTTCAGATCTTTTTCCGATGGTCGATATCCGAATTTCTTGGGAATATCCAGATGGCTCACCGCATCGAAAAGCCGCGTGTCCACCAACTTTGCCACCAATTTGAAATAGGCGCGCCAGGTATCGGAAATATCCACCGAATTCCACACCTGCTTCACGTCCGGGTCATCAAACCCCCAGTCATCAATAAAATGCACTGAACCGAGCACGAGGTCAAAATCCTGGACCCCAAGCCATTTTTCCAGGAACGTCTCACAACCCCTGTAATAATCAGCCTCTATGCCGAACAGAACCTGTGGGGTCTGATGACCCGTCTCAGCACTCACCATCTCCCGATAGGCGCCAAATTCGTTAAGACTCATACGGTGATTCGAATCGTATCCATCCGGATTGGGGGCATGATCCACAAAACAGATTTCAGGGATTCCAAGGGTGCCGGCCGCATTCCGGTACTCGGCAACCTTTCCTTCCGCGTGCCGGCACAAAGCGGTGTGCATATGGTAATCGGGCAATTGATTTTCATGCGGTTTCGCCGCACGAAACACATGGTCTTCCGTACAGTTCATTTCAATATGGCTCCCGTGACATGTGGATGCCGTTCATCCGGATCATTCCGCTTTGGGGCCCGCTTTTCCCCGCCGCTTGTCCCTGACGTACAGCTGGTCGCCGCCCACCAGTTTTGTTTCAAAGATATCGATTGCCCGAATCAGATCGCCAAGTTTTTTATACCCGTAATTCCTGGCGTCAAAGGATGCCTGATTGGAAATATGTGCTCCGATACGTCCCAGATAGGCCCAGCCGTCATCATCCTGCTCCGAATCGATGGCGTTTCTCAGCAGGTTCAACAGCTTGGTATCCGATTTCAGCGCCTTGCCTATCTGCTTCACCCCTTGCGCATCGTTTGTTTCCGGTTTAGCGGGCTCATCCAGATACAGAAAGCGGGAACATGCGTTAACAAACGGAGACGGCGCCTTGCGCTCACCGAAACCGATGACCGATTTCCCTTCTGAAAGAACCCGTAATACCAGCGGCGTAAAATCACAGTCCGACGATACGATGCAGAAGGCGTCGATATTCTTCGTGTAAAGAATATCCATCACATCAATGGTCATGGCCATATCGGTGGCATTTTTCCCTTTCACGATGTCAAACTGCTGAACCGGCTGAATGGCGTATTCATGAAGAACATCCTCCCAACCCTTGATTGAGCGCTTCTTCCAGTTTCCGTACGCTTTCCTGATGCTGACAACACCATATTTTGCCAGTTCAGACAAAATCATATCGATTTTTTTCGCGGGCGCGTTATCCGCATCAATAAAGACCGCAATTCTTTCCTTTTGAACTTCCATAAACACTCCTTAGTTGGTGTCCGCCCACAAATGAGAAAATTTGTTCGAGTTCAAGGAAGGCGATGATTGTAACTACAAGAATACATTTGAGTATTTTGAGGATTACAATTTGAGCCTGACGCCGAAATCGGACAAATTGGCCATTTGTGGATTAGACCCAGGAACCGGTCTGGGGGCGGGGCAACTGACCGGCCATCATGGCGCGGATATACCCGTTAAAATCATTCTCTTTGCCGTTTTCCAGTTCCTTAATTTTTTCATGAAGCTGGCTCATGAGATCTTCATGCTTGAGCATCTCCAGTGGATGCACACCATAATGCCCGGACCGTTGAAGCAAAACATAGGCCTTCTGATCCGGTTCGGGAAGAGACAGAAATGAATCCAGGTCTTCACGCATACGGTCCCGATCCCGGTCCAGATATCCGTCGATATGCATCAACAGATTCAGGCTGAAATCCGCGCACCGGAAATGTGACGGCATCTCCTCAAGGTGAAGCAGCAGTTCTCGAATTTCAGAAACGATTTCCAGATCGTTCATGGGCACAAACCTGCCTTCCCGGGCCATGGCTTCCATGGGGGAATCGGGGGGCAAAGCAAATGTGCGAACCCGGATGAAATCAGGCCTGATCCGGTTCAAGACATCCGCCGTCTCAAGGGCATTCTCACGACTCAGGTCCTTGCCCCCCACCCCCGGCATAATATATTCCGAAAGCTGGATACCGGCTGCCATGACCCTTCGACCCCCTTCAACCATCTCTTCCGGGCTCTCACCTTTCTGAATCAACTTCAGAACTTTCACGGATCCGCTTTCAAGACCCGTATGGATCCGTGTCAATCCAGCCGCTTTAAGTGTTTTCAGGGATTGGACACTTTTCCGTTTCAGACTCTTGGCACGTGCATAGGAAGTGATGCGGGTCAAGGAGGGGAAAGCCTCGCCCAAGAGTTTTAAGACCTCGAGCAAGTCCTCCGTGGGAAGGATCATGGAATCCGCATCCTGGAAAAACGCCGTGGTGATTTGTGAACCGTTGCGACCGTGATATCGTGCCATTTCATCAATATCTTCTTTTATTTCCGCAACGGATCGTCTGGAAAAAACGGTTCCTTTGTAGGCCGGACAGAAAAGGCAGCGGTTCCACGGACAGTTTCTCGTCACGCGCACCAGAAGGCTGTTGGCTTCACTGGGCGGTCGGATAACACCTTGCTCAAACATCGTACATATTCTCCTTTAGATTCAGAAACCCAAATGGGACGCTTTTAGAGAATTCCAGGGGGGAGGAAATCTTCACGGAAGTAACAGCCGTACAATTTCAGGAAGGGCGTCTTCCACCCAGGAATCGAGGGTTTCATAGGTTGTGGCATTGATGGGATGGGGCATGACGGCGAACGGATAGTCGGGAAAACCGTGGGCCACGGCCATGGCTTTTCCTGAACTTACGAAAGGCGCCGTGCAGACCACTGAGGTCGGAACGCCCCGTTTTTCCATGACGATGCCATCGAGCACACTGCCCGAGCTGCAAGATCCTCAATCCCCGATGCCGGCCACCACCAGATCCACCTTACCCGCCAGCTCTGCGGCAACATCCTCGGGAATGGCGTGTGAAGGGGAAGGCTTTCTCACATGGATATCGCCACTGAGTCCGTAAAGCTCCCGCAGTCTATGCCCAATCTTTTTGACAAGATAATCAGAATTCTTTTTTCCATTGTCAATGAGCCCGAGGGTCAGTCCTTTCAGGGTCTCAGGCCGGGGGGCCGGTTCAAACGTCGTCCTGATGGGCTCGTTGGTAGGATCCAGAACCGTATAGGTCATGATGTTTTCCTTTCCAGCCGTCGTAGCATTCGCTACTTTGGCGGCGTCGGCCCTTCCGGCGTCAGGGATTCCAACGGAACCCCGGTCACCGCTCAGGTCCCGCCGGCACATGATTGCCCAACAGGCTCCGTTACGGCCCTTGACATGTGACGGCTGAACCATCCAGGCATACAGGCCGAAAATCTGCCGGCGCCTCCTCCGGCCATAATCAGCAAAATATGTTCCGGGGAGGAGACGGCTCGGACCATCCTTTCCTCATCCCCCGGCTCAATGGGCGATTCGTTCAACCCGCCCCTCTTCAGGTCTGCCAGGGGCCGACGGGCATTCTCGTAAAGAAATTCCCGGACACCCTCTTTGGTCCATCCATCCCTGACAATGGTTTCATGGTGTTCCGGGCAGATGATCACTGCACACTCGCAATCCCCACCCATATTGAAGCTTCCCAGGGCCCGCATGCGATCTGCGATGGTGTTCAGAATATTTTCAGGCTTCAAAGCCACGTGATTCTGTATCTGGTTGGGCCCCTCTGCTGCAAAAAGGGTAACAGCACTCGTTTCCTTCCCAAATCCCCGCATCATATGGAGGGGCGCCCATGAACCGGTTTCCTGCTCACCGATACAGTAGGTATATTTCCCGGGATGACCCAGGGTGGATCTATCGAATTCCCTTCCCCCCAGGTTGTATAGAACAAGCCTCACCGCCCTCCCGATGGTGGCATTGGCACGATTTCCGGGACCCATGAGGTTCTGACCGTTGTTCAGGCCACACGCGCTCGCTACCGGACCGTTGACCACCATCAGAATACCCGATCCCGCAGTGCTGGCGGAAACACCGTGAAGACCAAATTCCGGACGGGATATTCCCCGCACGGCGGCCACAACAACCGGAAAATATTCGGGCAGGCACCCGGCCATAACGGCGTTGATTGCGACCTTTTCAGCGGTAAAGATCCGGTTTCGCTCCGGAATGGCTCCCAGAATCTCATCAGGGGCCAGGCCTGCGGCACCCAAGAATGCCAGCACCTTTTCCTCTGTTGGCGCAACCACTGGCAACCCGTCGGTCCAACCGTTTTGATAATAGGTTTCCAGGGCCTGCTCAGCACTTTCAACTTCAATTCTATGGGACACAAGGGCCGGGCTCATTGAATAAACATCCCTTCCAGCCGTCGAAGCATTCGCTACTTTGGCGGAGTCGGCTCCGCAGTCAGAATATTTACGTCTCTAAAAACGGGCTATTAAAGGTTGATGATACGATAGAGCAATTTGAATTTTTCGTCAATGCTTATAAAATCAAGATATTTATATAACTCGACCCTGTCGGGGCTACTGAAGGTTAAAAACCGCTATTTATCCAATTCCTCTTTAACAGCAAGACCAACCTTTCCCAGGGTGTACGGCTTCTTAATATATTTTCCCGCCCCCAAGTCCTGGGCAATTTTCACCTCTTTTGTCTTGGTATACCCACTGGCGATGATCGCCTTTTGCCCGGTCCGGGTCTTAATTATCTCCTCATAGGTCTCTCGCCCATTGATCCCTTTGGGCATTACCATGTCAAGAACGATCAGATCTACGGAATTTTCTTTCACATATTCAATGGCTTCTTCACCGCTTGAAACAGTTTCAGCCATATAACCCAGTCGGGTCAATATGCCGCTTGCGATCTCTCTCTGATTCTCCTCATCATCCACCACCAGGATCTTCTCGCCATGGCCGAGGTAGTCATCCAGAGGAACCTCTTCCTTCTCAGCAGCCATTTTTTCTCTTGTTACCGGGAAGTAAAGTTCAAATACGGTCCCTTTCTCACCGCTTTTGACATCTATGTATCCATTATGATCTTGCATACTGTTCCACACAACAGCCAGGCCCAACCCCGTACCACTTCTACCCATCATCTTTTTGGTATAGAAGGGTTCAAAGATCCTCTCAAGATCCTCCGGAGATATACCAGAACCATCGTCCCCAACAGTGAGTAATATATATTCCCCAATGCGCACATCTTCATACCCCTTCAAGGGTTCATCCAGATACCGGTTTTCGGTGGATATGGTAACCATACCGCTGCCTTCAATGGCCTCAGAGGCGTTGTTTACCAGATTCATCAGGATCTTCTTCATGTGAATGGGGGAGCCGCTCATGTTCAGGAGGTCGGGGTCCAGTTCGGTTCTGCAACCAGAAAATGAGTGTGTCTTTTCCAGTTTCCGGTATTCAGCGGATCCCAAATATTCTAAGACCAGGGTGTTAAGGTTCAGTGCTTCTTTGCCGGTAGCAACGCCTCTCGCTATAGTCAACAAGTCTTCCACAACATCGGCGGCCCGCATCCCGGATTCCTGGATTGTCTTTATGGGATTTCTGAGGGGGCTGTCTTCGGGTAAATCCAGCAAAAGCAGTTCGGGGTAGCTTACAATCCCTGAAAGGATGTTGTTCAGCGTGGGCCACACCACCCGCCAAAAGACCCATGGCTTCCATCTTTCTTGATCTGGCGAGTTTTTCCTCACTCTCCCGTAGCGCTCTCTCGGCTTCTCTCCTTTCCGTGATGTCCCGAAAGACAAGAACGACTCCGGTGATCTCCTCTTTCTCATCTCTGATTGGTGCCCCGCTGTTATCAATGAATATTTCTGTTCCATCTCTGGCTATCAAAAGCGTATGATTCGCAAGACCGACAACCATACCTTTCCTTAGAACCTTTTCAACGGGGTTCTCCACACCTTCCCTTGTCTCCTCATTGATGATATTGAAGACATCCTGCAGGGGTTTGCCATTTGCCTCTTCCTGTTGCCATCCGGTTAAAGACTCGGCAACAGGGTTCATAAATGTCACACAACTCTTTGTGTCTGTGGCAATGACCGCATCACCGATACTATTCAGGGTTGTGGCAAGCCATTCTTCGCTCTCCTTCAGCTTCCTTTCCATCTTGTGCTTGTAAAGAGCCATCTCGATAGCCGTGTTCAGTTCCCTTTCCTCAAAGGGTTTGATAATGTATCCGAACGGCTCGGCAACCTTGGCCTTCTCCAGGATTTCTTCGTCAGCATAGGCCGTAAGGTATACAACAGGAATATTGAACCTGGAGTGGATCTGACCCGCAGTCTCAGTTCCGTTCATCTCGCCTTTGAGCATGATGTCCATCAGGACCAGGTCCGGCTTTTGTTCCTTTGCTCCTTCGAGCGCTTCCTCCCCGGAAGGCACTGACGCACACACATCAAAACCCAGGTTCCTGAGACTGTTCTGAATGTCCTTTGCCACAATCCTGTCATCTTCCACTACCAAAATCTGCGCTTTCCCCATAGCTCTAAACCTCACTTGCTATATTTGCTCCTCGAAAAGGATACGGAAGGTGGTCCCCCCTGTCCTGTCGAGATTGATTTTGCCTTCGAGTTGATCTTCCGTCAATATGGTGACCAACTCCAGGCGGGTGTAAATCACGGCTGTTGGAGAGAATGAAAAAATCAGAGAAAGTACGGGACATTTGGTTCACCTTATGTTAGAGCAAAATATGCAACTCTAACTTAAGGAGATTACGATGGAAAAAGACTGT